>VYLH01000084.1_pt1 | contig 43266 bp, 21 predicted proteins | sample 5114361 | NCBI WGS metagenome assembly VYLH01 (sample SAMN12291772, study PRJNA351875) | freshwater metagenome | isolation source: freshwater lake | place: USA: Michigan, Kent Lake | collected 2013-08-15
GTAGGTAAGGAAACCTCTTTCGTCTCTGGTGGTGAAAATTTTTTCATCGGGACTGTCTCCTGTTTTTTAACAACAGAATCCTGTTTCTTCCCTGCTGTCTCCTGTCTCCTGTCTCCTGTCTCCTGTCTCCTGTCTCCTGTCTCCTGTTTTTTTACCACAGAATCCTGTTTCTTCCCTGCTGTCTCCTGTCTCCTGTCCCCCGACTTGCCAGTGGGAATTTTTGTCCGTCTGCTATCGGCGAATTTTTTCTTTAAAGAGCGCAATTCTTTTTTCAGAGACTTGAGAAACTCCTGACGGTTATGGAGGAGGGTTTCTAACTGTTGAATTTTTGTTTGTAATTCCGTCGCTTCCGTCTCTAACTTTTGTCTTTCCAAACCGGTTAAACGACGTAGGGGCATAGCCAAGATAGAATCAGCTTGAGCGTCACTAATGCCCAATTCTGCCTGAAAACGGTACTTAGCCGTCGTCCCATCGGGAGCATTTTTGAGAATATCCACCACTCGATCGATATTCTGCAAAGCTAATAATAAACCCTCCACTAAGTGTAAGCGATCGCTGGCCTGTTGCAACTCATCGCCATACTGACGGGTGAGAGTCGTTTCTCGAAAGCGCAAGAATTCCTGTAAAACTTGTTTTAAAGATAACTGCCGGGGTTGATTATCGACCAAAGCGAGGATAATCGCCCCAAAATTAGTCTGTAGGGCCGTTTGTTGGTATAAAGCCGCCAAAACCTGCTGCGGTTGACTTTCCCGCTTTAATTCAATCACCACCCGAATGCCTTCGCGATTACTTTCATCGCGGATATCGGCAATTCCCTCCAATTTCCCTAAATTGACTAATTCGGCGATTTTTTCGATCCATGCCGCCTTATTCACCTGAAAAGGCAACTCAGTAACCACAATTGCCGTCCTTTCCCTTCGGCGCTTGCCCTCAATGATAATTGTTTCAGTTTTCGCCACTCCGCGCACGGGAATAATCCCCCTACCGGTGCGATAAGCCTCCCGAATGCCGGTATCATCTAAAATCTCGCCTCCCGTGGGAAAATCCGGCCCGGGGATAATTTCTACTAACTTTTCCTCGCTTAAATCGGGATTATCAATCAAAGCGATTAAACCTTCCACCACTTCCCCTAAATTATGGGGAGGAATATTAGTCGCCATCCCTACCGCAATACCTGAACAACCATTAAGAATCAGTATCGGTAACTGAGCGGGTAAAACAACGGGTTCCTGTTGAGAATTATCAAAATTACTGCTAAAATTAACGATAGCTTCGCTAATTCCCCCCAAAACCGCCTGATCACCGATGCCAGCCAAACGGGTTTCTGTATAACGCATGGCCGCCGGGGGGTCGTTATCGATCGAACCAAAGTTACCATGGCCCGATAAAAGTGGGTAACGACTGGAAAAATCCTGTACCATACGAACCAGTGCCTCGTACACTGACTGATCGCCGTGGGGATGATATTTACCCAAGACATCCCCCACCACCCGCGCACATTTGCGAAAAGGGCGATCGGGAGTTAAACCCAGTTCGTGCATAGCGTATAATATGCGACGATGCACTGGTTTTAGTCCATCGCGTACATCCGGCAAGGCTCGCCCCACGATCACACTCATGGCATATTCTAGATAGGATCGTTCCATCTCTTGGTGTAAGGCCGTGGGTATAATTTGACCACTAGCTAAGAAATCCAGTTGTTTGGCCATGAGTCTCTCGTTTTCAATCTGTCTAGCTGTGAATCATAAGGCATTTTGCCCGTTTTAACCTTGTTTATCCCTGAGCATCCCTATGACGACTGTTTTGATTGTAGAAGACGACCCGATTAATTTTCGCGTTTTTGCCAAAATTTTGACCAAACGAGGTGGTCTAGAGGTTAAAGGGACCGAAGACGTGGAAGAAGTGCTTCGTATTGCTCGGGATAAGGAAGCGGACGTGATCTTAATGGATGTCTCCCTCTCCCATAGTGTCTATGAAGGGAAAGCGGTAGATGGCATTAAAATCAGCCAAATTCTCAAAGCTAACCCCGAAACCGCCGATTTACCCGTTATTATCGTCACCGCTCACGCTATGGAGGGCGATCGAGAGAATTTTCTCAAGCAGAGTCAGGCCGATGGTTATATTTCTAAACCAGTGGTTGATCACCAAGCTTTTGTTAATCAAATTTTGGCGATCATCGATCAGAAGCTGGTCTAAGCTTTGAGTCTTCTTTTGTTAGTATATCAGTATTGATCTAGGGTGGGCTGAATAAATCTAAAAACCTTGTTGGGTAAGACTTTTAGACCTTTTGTCAATCAAAAAGTACCGGCGACGGAAGTGATTGGGGGGAAAATCCCTGGACTTTTCCCCTGAAAATTAGGTAATTGACCCCCTCAAAATCGGTAAAACCCTACACCCCACACCCTGTCCCCACAAGAAACTTTTTGCCGCAAACCCTACTTAATCCTCCACTCTGCCATAGATGGCGTAGGCTCGATCGAGCGACCAGGCCCACATCTGATCCCCTAGGGAAAAATGCCACCATTCCCCCTTATGTCGGCTAAATCCCGCCTCCTCCATCACTTTAGCCAATAAAACTCGTTTTTGATGATAACTCTGTTCTCGCGGGCTTTTTGCGGCGATATAATAATCGGGATGCGATCGCTCACTGATCTCATCGATTTCTCCCCCCATGTCGATGGCTTGTCCCTTCTCGTTCACCAGGGTAATATCGATCGCCGCTCCGGTACTATGGGGAGGCGGAGTGGCGGCATTATCGCTGGGAACCGCCCAAATAGTGTAAACTTCTGTTAAAATCGCTTGACTTTCTGCCTCCGATAGTTTCTCTTTGGCTAATCCTTTTGTGTCTAGGAGAGTCTGAAAACTATAATCGACCATAAATTGTTGCACTTCCACCGGTCGATAGGCATCAAAAATCAGAATTTGCCAACCAGGTTGATAGACTTGCAGGCGGTTTTGAGCGTCAATCAGAGCATTTAACACCCCTTGTCGCAAAAAATAGGGAGATTTACCCCGATAATTAGCCCCCAATTTCTCGTAAGCATGGGGAGAAGGGATAACAAATTTATCTGCGGGTATAGGTACTAGGGGTTCCCCACATTCACGAATAGGAATTTTTTGGTAGGGTTTCATCGCGTCGTCGAGAAACAGTAATTTTATTGATGGTCCACTCGATCGCCAGTTTACATAGGGTTTGCGGCAAAAAGTTTTTCGTGGGGGTAGGGTGTGGGGTGTGGGGTGTGGGGTGTGGGGTTTTACCCATTTTCAGGTGGTCAATTACCTAATTTTCAGGGAAAAAGTCCAGGGATTTTCCCCCCAATCACTACAAGGGTCGGCACTTTTTGAGGGAAAAAAGTCTAAAAACCTTATCCAACAAGGTTGTTAGATTTATTCAGCAAACCCTACATAAACCCGTTATTCTTCCTCCTCATCGGTTGTAGGGAATTTCATACTGGCCCAAGTTAACTGTTTTTGCGGGTCTTTTTCCGGTTCACTAAAACTCTCCTTGAGTTGTTCTTTCACCTGAGCAATATTGCCACTTTGAGCGGCATTCTTTAGATCATAGACATAACGAGCATTTTCGATCGCTTCCTCTTTACTACGAGAACTAGACTCAAAGCATTTTTCTAGGTCTTTGTAAATACCCTTGCGAGAGATTTTGAGAAAATATTGACGTTCTGTATCGATAAGTTTAGCCAATAATTCTAGGTGCATGGAATCCTCGGCACAGATATCCGCGAGGATATCCCATTCTTCACTCCCCAAAAGATTATTATCCGCTCCCGGTCGCGGGTCTTGAAAAGTTTCTCCAGTCACTTGTTTATAAATCTTCGGTAATTGGTCATCAAATTCGTGCTTTTCTTCCCTCCAAATCCGGCGAATTTCGCTGAGTTCCTCCGTGGTAATTAGGGTAATATCTTTCATCTCCTCTGGGGCATTAGTACGCACGCTCTCCTGAGCTTCTAATACCCTTCTCAGCCAATATTCTCGCCATTGTTTAGTATAGGGTCCCGGTATGGGTTCGATCGATATTTCTCCATTTAAGTTTCTTTCAAATAATTGTACTTTCCCAACAAGACGACGGAAATCACGTCTCTCTCTATCATCCAAAAGGTCTAATTCATTTCTAAGTTCTACGAGCGGTTGTAACCATTCTTTTTCTTGGTCATTCTGAACCATCATACTCAGAGATGTATCTTTATCTACCAAAGTACAAACCCAACAACCAAAACGGGAACTTCCACAGCTAGGAGTGGAAGTATCTACCACTAAGGGACATTCATTATCCGCAGTCGCTCCTCGATACATTGCTAATAATTCTTTGTTATCTCCTCCCCAGGGATTTTCCCACTGCATTAGGTACATCCATACTTCATCAGTACGCCAATCTTCTATGGGACTATAAACGAGAGAATTGGGCATATTTGCATTAGGACTCAAACGCTCACGAAGTCTTTTAGCTTCTAATTTTTCCATCACCTTAGCACGACGAGAGCTTTCTGTTTTGCGGATTCCCAAAACTAATATTGTTTCCCCACAATTTCTGATGACTTCACGAATAAAGTTATTAGAAGCGTTAATTTTCAGTCTTCCAGTACACCAACGAAATTTCAAACGGGGAGCAGGATAACCCTTACCTATTAATCCACTCCAAAAGCGATCTTCCACAGCAGGATAGAGTAAATGTGATTTAAATGGCATTCTGTGAGCTTCTGAAGCTTTTTCCAGCTTTTCCATTGACTTTCTAACCCATGCAGAGACAATGGGATTTTCAACCATTGTGTCGGTGGTGATCACATGAATAGTTTTTTGTCGCTTCTCTAATGGTAAAGCAGCGATCGCATTCCAGATTAACTGTAAAACTGCTGAACTATCTTTTCCCCAAGAAACACCAATAATCCAAGGAATCTCATCTAAACAGTAGAGCTTTTGTACTTCTTGAGTCAGTAGTTTAATATCTTCTACGAACTCATCAATAGTACGATTCGGTAGTAGAGAGGTTTGGATTGCGGTCATTACATATATACTTTTAAAGTTCTCCTCTCTATACTCTATGTCTAATTAGTAAAACCTATCAATAGGCACAGGAAAAGAGAGATAAAGCAAAACTGCTCAATCTCTGTTTGTGATTTCAGAAGGTATATAAGACTGAATTCCTCTAAATCTACTCGAAACTAGATTAAAACTATCCCAGTTTTCTCTTTTACAGCATCTCTGGCGATTTTAAACGCTTTATCGACTGCTGTTGTCTGTGTAACTATCTTTTTAGCACCAGCATCATCAATCACGATACTATTTAGCCATAAAGCTGAGTCACGGGTATAATCCAAACCCGCAAGTGCTTTAATTAGAGCTTCTCGCTGTAAATCAGTGAATTCTTGGCCAAAAAAGATGAAATGTCCAATGCGACTGAGTACCTGAAACCCAACCGTATTAAAGTCCACGCGCTGTTGTCTGAGATCGTATAAGTTGAGATTGACCGTTTGAGATGCAGGTTGTAGCAAAAGTCGCCAAGTATCGTTATTTTTGGCGAATTCTGTGTAAAAAATCTTCAGTCTCTCTAACATCAGCAAAAATTCACTCTTACTTTGACGAAAATGAGATTCTATAACTGGTTTTCGAGATGAACCAAAAAGAAATTCAGCGACACCGATTCTTAACTGACTCATAGTAAACATATATTTGGTGTCTTTTCCGATAGTACGAGAGATTTTATCAATCCGTCCATTGAAAATGACTAAATCTTTAGTAATTGTCCGAGTCAACTTAGCAAGAGGATCGGTAACGTCGAAAGCAGCCAATAAAGCAGGAGGGATGGGTTTATTTTTGGCACAATCGGCAAAATCTTGATGAATTTGATCCATATCTGCTTCTTGAACCACCAGCACAGTTACGCTGTCGTTACGCAAGTCAGGTTTTTCAGGTAAAACTTTTTCGATCGCTTTTAACCGATGTTGACCATCAGTAACATAAAGTTCTACATCTATTGGCATAACAGCATAACCGAATTTGACTGGACCTGCACCATAGGTAAAAACTTTGATCGGTGTATTCGAGTTAAAGATGAATGGGGGCAAAATATACTGATCTGTCTCTAGCAAATACTTTGCAATCTCGTTAACGTGCTGGGGAATAAGTGGTCTGTTCATGACTTCATCCGCATTAGACTTATTCTTTTTAGCTTCAGCACTTTGTAATTTTGCCAATTCAATCAGCAGACTACAAGGTAGAGAAAAAACTAGATGAGTTCTTCCCCCCTGTTCGTAAACATGACAAATAAAAACTCTCGCTCCTGATGTGGCCGAATCAGCGAAAGCTAAAGTCTGCGCTTCATCTTGTCTTTGACAGTGTACGAGGTCAGCACTGGAACGGTAGCCGTCGTCATTGACAGCCGATGTGATCTGAGTCATAATTAACCTTGAAAAAATGTCCAAAAACAATTAAGTACATACAAACGTCCGAGAAGTCCTACTGCAATAGGTACTTATCGGAATTTTTGTTTATGCACTGAATCTAGTTTAAAGAAAGCTTTTAGGCTTGTCAATAGCCTATATAAAATTAATATACCGTTTTTGCAGTCAAGATATAGACTGATTTTTGTTTTTGCAGTCGAAAAGTGGATTGATAGGTAAAATTCAGTAGGGTATAGGTACGATACCCAAAACAGCGATCGCAAAATCGAACCTATGTACTATGATCAACCCTTAATGCAACTTTAAAAACCCGCTTCCCACTCCCTCCTATACCCTTTAAAGAGGATTTAGTATCACTTTCCCGGGTTGAGGGTTTAAGTCCGGTTAGGGATTAAAGAGTAACTCCACCGTCCACGGGTAAAACCACCCCTGTCATATAGGGGTTGATAATCAAACTCAATACTGCTAGGGCGACTTCTTCGGGTTGCCCTAAATGTTCGACAGGTAGAGCAGAAACCGCCCATTTGCTCAGGTCGGAGCGTTCCGAATCACCTTGACTGGTCCAGATGCTTGTATCTTCTATTAATCCGGGGGCAACAACGTTAACGCGAATAGGAGCGAGTTCTAGGGCGAGGGCGCGTCCAAATACGGCTACGGCACTATTAGCGGCGGCTATGACGGAAATTCCGCCCATTTTGGAATATTTGAACATAGTGACGCTGGATGTCAGGGTAATAGAACCGTCCTTGGCCAAAGTTTTCAGGGAGCCACGCACTGCTAAAAAGGTTGCCCAGAATTTCTCCATACCTCCCCGGGCCGTTTCTGTGGTCATTTCGGTTAATAAGGCTCGCGGCATATTTCTGTCTCCGAGAGAGGTGACTACTAAATGGTCAAAGTTGCCAATTTCTGCAAAAAAGGCATTAACAGAATCTTCTTCTAAAAAATTAACAGTTTTGGCTTCAATCTCCCCGGAAATTAGGGCAACAGCGGCAGCTAATTTCTCTTGAGAAGCATGGGAAAGCACCACTTTTGCCCCCAGGGAGAGCAATTTTTCGGCAATCGCTAGGTCAATCCCGGAGCTTGCACCAATAATAACGACTTTTTTACCCGATAAGGAATCAAACATTTTTTTGTCTCCAAAAATTCAAGAAAAACTTACAACTATTACAGTATATTGACTGGCTTTTGGGCAGCAACTAACCAATAAGTTATGGCCGAGGAACTTAGCAAATTATCCAGAGCATTAATGTTTAAATTATAGGTTTCTTCGTCTAATTTTCCCGATTGCAATTCCTCTGTTAACCAAGACTTAAGATGGCGAAAATGTCTGAACCAGCACTCCTCCGTCACCTCGACAAATTGAACATCTTTAAACCCTGCCTGTTGATAAAGATTTTGATACTCGGCAATATCTTTGACCGTGTTTGCTTGGGGAACTGTCCAATCCCCTAAAAGTTCTGTTGTGGCAAAACTCAGATCTGAGAGAATTAAGGTTCCCCCCGGCTTTAATACTCGCCAAGCTTCTTGCAAGAATTGCCGCCTGGTATTAAAATAAAAAGCCGCTTCTACACAAATAATTTGCTCAAAAGAATGATCAGCAAAATCCATCTCTACTGCGTCCATTAACAGAAATTTACCCTCGGGAAAATTCAAGAGACTTCTGGCAATTTGTGTCGGAGAAATGTTAATCCCCACAATTGCTGTCAATGGGTAATATTTGAGAAGATAATGGGTAGTTGCTCCCAAACCACAGCCAACATCAAGAATTGTTCCCTGTTTGTTGGGAATAAATTCTAAAAGTTTCTCCATCAGAGTAGAGGATGCTTCCTGTTGATCTTGGGTATGGGAGAGCCAATAACCGACATTAAAAAACTCTCTTTCACCATAAAACTCTCGAATCGAAGGACTACAAATTAAATCATCGAATCTACTAATCCATTCATTTTTATCCATTGTTAAACTCACTTAACTGTTTCGGCAAAAACTACATTAGTTTAACACGATTGGGCTTAGTAGAGCGGGAAGTGGGAAGTGGGTTATAGCAATGCTTGCCAAACTCTTGTTAAGGCACTAGATATTGACCGCGTGGCTGAGGCGATATAAAAAAAAGGAGCCACACCTTTTCCCTTAGATACCGATAAATTTCCCTTAGAGGTTCAACTAACAGCCCAATTTAATGGTAAAAAAAGTTTTTATCAATTAACCTATAACCATCAATCTATATTATCATATCTGGTGAGGGACAGAAGTTATCGCTTTTGAATTAGGAATGGGGAGCGGAGAACAGGGAAGAAAATTGGCGTACCTGATGACCCTGAATAAAGCTATAAGTGTCACCGATGGGAGTGCGGGTAAGGTGAGTATTTGACTTGAGTAAGACGGCAATATATGTTACTATCACAAGGTAATCGCAGCTATCTTGAAAAAGCTGCTACTCAAAACTAGGAATGACCATGAATTATCCCAATAGCGAACAAAGTAAAGCAATCCCCTTCTTTGCTCGTTTTTTATCTGTGGACCAAGACGAGGATCCGACTCCCGATTCCCCCCCCGATTCTGAACCGGCTCCCGTTTGGACTTGGAAATGGCCTTCTGACTGGGAAGATAGTTAATTAATTTAAAGATTGCTTTCAGTAATTCAGACAGAAATAAACTACCGCCATAGGTCAAGCAGGAGTAAGATTTATGGCGGTTTTTTGTTGTATTTAGGGTTTGCTGAAAAAGTCAATTTGCCGGTGAGGGCAGCGGGGAGAGAAGGTGCTTAGTCAAGTCACAACTACTCTTCAGCAATTTCGACTTCTTTGGGAGCAATGGGTTCTTCGGCAGCAATTTCTACTTCAATAGCCTTTTTCAGGTTAAGTTTTAGAACTTGAGAAATTGGCAAACCTTCCACCTCATTGATGAGATATTCTTGAGTTTCTGTTTCACGACGTTTGAGATAGACCGTTTTAAGCAGTGCCTCAATGCCATAACCCGTCACAATGTCGCCAATAATGGTAGAGAGGCCTAAGACCCCAAGTCCACCAATTAGTCCCAGCGGACCGCCTAACCCAAAAAGTGCGTAAATCATCGGATAGGCAGTACCACCGGATGCGGCAACAGCAATAATGAAAATAATGCCGGGGAGTCCCAGAGAAGCAAGTTTTTGAACAACTTCATCCAGAGAAATTCCCCAGGAGACAAGTTTTTTGTTGATGTCTGTGGGATTAATTCCGAGAAAATCATTGGGAATGGCCGTTTCAGTAGTTTCCGTCATTGATGAGACTCCTAAAATCACTAAGTTGGATTGGTTGGTCGGGATTTCAGTCATATAAAATCCATGGTAAGGCAAAAGAATACAAATCGGCTGTCTAGCAATCAGATGCCTTGCAGCATTTTACATTAGTCTTACCGTTCACACAACTTGTAGAAAATCGTCAGTTCTTAGATTAAATCCTGTTTAAAAGATAGATGAGATTGGGGAGAAACAATTGATAACTGGGTTTTTCAAGTTGGATTGGGAGTTAACCATAGTCTTAAAAACGGGTTTGGTATCAAATCTCAAGGCAAACTTTTAACTCTTTGGCTAAAATCTGGACATGGGGTTCCACCATAATCGAGACATGATTTCCTAGGACGAAATGAATCTCAACTGGCTCTGTAGAAAATTCACTCCAGCCTAAAGAGGAATCCTCGCAATCTCCAGCTATTAAATCTTTATTTGGATCATCAGCTAATTCCTCCCTGGCCCGTATAATCGTAATTTTACCAGGATAAATCTGTTTAGGGAGATAATCAATCAGACATAAACAGCTAGTTTTATAGGCTTGGACAATTTTTTCAAGCTGCCTAGTTTCCGCATTGGGAGGAAGCATATTAGCCAGTTTAAAAAAGTTTAAGGCGTATTTTAATTGTTCCTCCACTGTTAAGAGTTGAAGAGTTTCATAGGAAATATCGATGGTTTTATCTAAATAAACTTCGATACCTTTGCTGACTTCAGCTAACCATCGCGCATGATCCCAATTAATATAATCAAGCAAAATTTGTTTGTCTTTATAAGTGGGTGCTGAAGAATCAATGATTGCTAGTAATGCCACTTGTTGACCCTGATTAACCAACTGTTGAGCCATTTCAAAAGCCACATTACCACCGTAGGAATGTCCTCCCAAAAAGTAGGGTCCTTGGGGTTGTAAATCTTGCATGGCTTGAAGATAAATACTGGCTATATCCTCAATACGAGTGATTTCTCCAAACTGTTGATAGAGATCATTTTCAAAACTGTAGAAAGGTTGATCTTTTCCTAAACAACGTCCTAAATGGTAAAAATAAAATGGTCGTCCCCCGGCGCCTGGAACACAGAAGAAAGGAGGCTTTGAACCATGAGGTTGAATGGGAACCAAACAAGACTGGTTAGAGGAATCTGCATCGGTTTGGATAATGGTCGCTAACTGTTCAATAGTTGGGTTTTGAAATATTGTAGTTACGGCAATTTCCTTGCCTAACTGTTCTTTAATTTGGGTGATTAAATAAGGAGCTAAAAGGGAATGACCACCGAGGTCAAAAAAGTTATCATGCACGCTAATTTTGTCAATCTTTAGCACTTTTGACCAGATTTGCACGAGGTTTAATTCTAACTGATTACGCGCTTCAATAAATCTGTCTGAATCACTGGTATTACTAGGAGCTTTTAACGCACGGCGATCAATTTTTCCGTTAGCTGTTAAAGGGAAAAACTCCAGCATCACAAAAGCACCAGGAACCATATAACCGGGCAATTTATGGCTAAGAAATTGACGCAAATCGCCACTTGTTAGCTTTACTCCTAGCTTAGGTACAATATAGGCAACTAACTGTTTTTCCCCGGGATTGTCTTCACGAACAATCACACAGGAAGACTGTACCGCATGATTTTGACTAAGTACAGCCTCAATTTCTCCCAATTCAATACGGAAGCCGCGAATTTTTACTTGATTGTCAATCCGTCCTACATATTCAATATTACCATCGGGTAAATAACGGGCTAAGTCTCCCGTTTTATATAATTTTGACGGCTCATTGCCCCCCTTATTAAGGAGGGTTGGGGGGATCACTTCATCCTTCTCAAAAGGATTAGGAATAAATTTTTCTTGGGTTAATTCGGGACGGTTAAGATAACCTTTGGCTAATCCTGCACCAGCAATATGTAATTCTCCTACTACACCAATCGGGACAGGTTGGAGATAGTTATCTAAAATGTAAACCTGTGTGTTGGAGATTGGACAACCAATGGGAATTGACTTTATTGTTGCCTCTAGTTGTTTAGGAATAGGATAGCAACAGGTAAAAGTTGTACTTTCTGTTGGTCCATATCCATTAATAATTTGCGTCAATGGCAAAGTTTCCAGTGCTTTATGAACATGAGCAACTGAAAGTGCTTCTCCACCAATTAGTAGCTGTTTAATTCCTGATAAAGCTTGGGAATTATCGTCAATAATCTTATTGAACAAAGCAGCCGTTAGCCATAAAATAGTAATGCCATGTTTGTCTATTGCATTTCTTAAACTTGTAGCGGTAGGAATATCTTCCGTAAAAATCACACATCTCGCACCATGTAATAAAGCACCCCAAATCTCAAAGGTAGAAGCGTCAAAAGCAATGGGAGCCATTTGTAAAAATCTTTGTGTTGCATCTAGATGTGCATAATTTACGCCAAACAAAAGACGGTTAACGCTACGATGAATAACCTCAACACCTTTAGGTTTACCTGTAGAACCAGAAGTATAAATAACGTAGGCTAAATTATCCGCAGAAACTGTGCTGTTCAGATTCTCCGGACTTGCTTGATTAATTTGTTGCCAATCTTTATCTAAACAGATAACAATAGCCTGATGATTTGGCAGGGAATTATGTAAAGATTCGCAGGTTAATATTATTTTAACCTGGGTATCTTGGAGCATGAAGCTAATGCGTTCTTGGGGATAATCTGGGTCAATAGGAACATAAGCTCCACCGACTTTAAGAATAGCCAATAATCCCACAATCATGTCTAAGGAACGTTCTAGACAAATCCCCACTAATTCATCTGGTTTTACTCCTAATTTCCGCAAATAATGGGCTAATTGATTAGCACGACAATTTAACTCATTGTAGGTTAATTTTTGCTCTGAACATACCACTGCTACCGCATCGGGTGTGCGTTTTACCTGTTCTTCAAATAATTGATGAATACATTTATCAGAGGGATAATCTGTGTGAGTTTCGTTCCACAATGATAACAATTGATAACGTTCTTCATCACTTAACATCGATAACTGAAAAATTCCCATATTGGGATTAGCTGCAATCGCAGTTAAGAGATTCTGAAAATGTTGCCCCATTTGGTTAATAGTGGGGGCAGCAAACAAATCCGTACTATAACACCAAACCGCTTCTAAACGATCAGAAACTTCCCAAAAATTTACCTCTAAATCAAATCGCGCTTTAAGCTCAACAGATAAAGGCAAACTCTCCATCTTTAAGCCAGATAAACTGGCCTCAGATTGGGGAGTATTTTGCAGTGAGAACATCACCTGTATCAAAGGATTGTGACTTAAATCTCGGTTTAATTGTAATTTTTCTACTAACATTTCAAAAGGCAAATCTTGATGAGCATAAGCTGATAAAGTTGTTTGCTTTACTCGTTCTAATAACTCCAGAAAACTCGGATTTCCCGACATATCACCCCTTAAAGCCAAAGTATTCGCAAAAAAGCCCATTAATTTCTCAATTGCCGAACTATTACGATTAGCGATGGGAGAACCCACCAAAACATCTAATTGACCACTATAACGAGAAATTAGGACAAAAAAAGCCGCCAGTAAAGTCATAAATAGTGTTGCTCCTGACTCCTGACTTAACCTTTTGAGGCGTTGCGTTAAGTCTTGATTCAGTCGAAAAACCTGCCCATCACCCCGGAAACTAGGAATTGGAGGACGGGGATAATCCGTCGGCAATTCTAAAATAGTAGGTGCATCTTGTAACTGTTTTTGCCAGTAATTAAGTTGACGCTCCAAAACTTCACCAGTGAGCCATTGACGTTGCCATACAGCAAAATCGGCGTATTGAATCGATAATTTAGCGAGAGGGGAAGGCAAACCCTGGACAAAGGCCGCATAAAGTTGAGATAATTCATCAAAGAAGATGCTCAAAGACCAACCATCGTAAATAATATGGTGCATCTTCAACAGCAATACATACTCTTGAGAACCCAGTTTAAGTAACTTAAATTGGACTAATGATTCCTTGGCTAGATTAAAGGGTTTTAAGGAGAGAGCAATCGCTATTTCTTGCAGATGTTCTGTTTGTTCATTCTTTGATAAACCTTGTAAATCTTCCAGGGGTAAACTGACGGGTGAAGGGGGAGCAATGCGCTGAATTGGTTGCCCTTCTACCATGGTAAAAGTGGTTCTTAAAATTTCGTGACGGCGAATCAGTTCACTGAGACTTCGTTCTAAAGCCAACAGATTGAGGGAGCCTTCTAACCGCAAAGCTTCCAACAGATTATAGGAATGACTATCGGGAGAAAGTTGCTGCAGAAACCAGAGTCGTTGTTGAGCAAAAGAGAGGGGTAAATCCTGATCCCGTGACACGGGAATAATCTCTAAATCAACAGTATTAGTTGGGATTTTTGCCGCTCTTAAAAAGTCCAAAATTTCAGGTTTTTTGGCGGCGATTTCTTCTTTAATTTCTGGGGTCATAACCCCTTTGGGAGCCTGAAAACGAAGTTTTTCGCCTTCCAGCCATAGTTTAATGTCTAAACCCTTCAAATACGCTAAAAAATCTCCTACTTTCACTTACCAATTGCCTCCAAAGTTGTTGTTAAATTAGCTCTAAATCACGAAGTTTGCCCTGAGGATGTAAAAGTACATCAGATTGCCATTGACTAGGATCAATATTTGTCCTTTGCCGTTTTAACTGTCTTGCTAAACTATTGATATCAGCTAAAACTTTAACTGTTTTTATAATTCACCATCCTCATAATCTTCTAAGGTTTCAGTCATAGCTGTTTCTCCCGGTGCAACGGTAAGAACTTCAATAATTTGGGCTAAATTAGCGATAGTTGGGTATTCCAGCAGATTTTGTAAAGACAATTCCACCGAGAAAAGATCGCGGGAACGGGAAATAACCTGAGTTGCTAACAAAGAATGTCCTCCCAATTCAAAGAAATTATCCTTAATTCCAATACGTTCGACTCCCAAAACTTCACTCCAAATTTGAGACATTTGAGTTTCAATCGGGGTACGAGGTGCGAGAAATCCCGTAGCTAAATTGCGTGTAGCTGTATCGGGTGTAGGCAAAGCCAGCCGATCCACTTTACCATTAGGAGTCAAAGGTAGGGTATTAAGCAAAACAAAAGCCTGGGGAACCATATAACTAGGTAGCTTTTGTTGGACAAATTCCCGCACCTGTGGTATCAGCTTCTGGACTAATTTACCATATAGAGGATTATTCGTATAATCAGTCCAGGATTTGGGAATAATCGTCTCATCATCCCAAAAATTGGGGTATGGTTGTTCATCAACTTTACTTATTATCGGTTCTAAGATGGCATTCTGGCGACAGAAAACCACATCGAAAGAACCATCTTGACTACCTTCCCACCAACTGAGATGAACAGTGTAATCTAACTGTTCTCCCAGTTGCCACATTTGCTCAGGATTAATCCCTATTCCGGTATTTTTTGCTAACAATTGCCGCAATTCTCCCACCGTTGTTACCCCAGGAGGATTTTCTAAACAGTCTAAAATTTGTAGTGCCTTTTGTACTCGTTGATTGGGTACATCCCTGATGCCTAAATATTCTGGTTGTTCCAGTTTCAATTTATCTTGCAGTTGCCCTAAAGAAAACCGATCCCGCTGCCAATTTAGCCAAGGAATTGTCGTTTTTTGCCCATTAGTATCCAGATGTAAAGTAACATCATAGCGGAATTGAGTTAACTCATTGTCCGCCTGACCCCGTTTCGGTGCAATCTCTACCCAAGAAATTCGCGGAAAGCGTTGTTTAAGCGCGATAAAGAACTGAGGTTCAATTAACAATTCTTCTTCAGTGGCTACACTTTGATTCACCTGTTTTTGCCATTGTTCAAGGGTTTTATTAGCTTCGGCACGAGCTAACTGTACCGCCGCATGGTAAGGCTCTAGTAAGGACAAACTACGGATATCACCTAAGAAAATCTTACCCCGATCCGCAATCGCCTTGACTGCTCCTGCGATAACTTGTAATAGATAATCCACACTAGGGAAATACTGAACAACAGAGTTAATTACTACTCGATCGAAAGTAGCTTGGGGAATGCCGGTAAAATCATCTGCTGTTCGGTGTAATAATCTTACTTTGCCCTCTAAACCCTCAATTGTGCCACATAAATGTTCTAGGTTATTAATAGTAGCAGCGGAATAATCGGCTCCCCAATATTCCTGACAATGTTTCGCCACACGGAATAGCAATAATCCACTTCCGCAACCAATTTCTAACACTCGTTGTGGTGGTTGATTTCCTAAAATTCGGCTCACTGTCTGATCAACCCATTCCTGCATTTCTGCTGCGGGAATAGCTTGTCCCGTATAACTACTATTCCAACCACTAATATTAAAAGTGGGGTCTTCAATTTGAGGTTGGGGTTTACTGTAGGATTCTTCGTAAATCTTTTGCCAATCACTAACATATTCACTCTGCCATTGAGCAAGCTGTTCGGGCAATACTTGACCCTTGAGAGCCGGAACTAAGTAGGCTACCAAATTAGTATTAAGCTGGTCTTGATCATGATCACTTGCCTGATCAGCGCGAGCCATCACAACCGCTTCTTGTACTAGGGGATGTTGGCTCAAAACTGCTTCAATTTCCCCTAATTCAAGGCGGAAACCCCTTACTTTAACCTGATTGTCAATTCGTCCCAGATATTCAATTTTTCCATCAGGTAAATAACGAGCTAAATCTCCCGTTTTGTATAATTTTGACGGCCGCTCTCCCCCCTTATCAAGGGGGGTTAGGGGGGGATCAAGGGAGACAAACGGGTTAGAGATAAACTTCTCGGCGGTCAATTCTGGGCGATTCAAATAACCTCTGGCTACTCCTGCTCCTCCGATATGTAATTCCCCGGGTACACCGATAGGAACCGGTTGTAAATGCGAGTCTAAAATATAAACCTGCACATGAGGAATTGGCCGACCAATAGTTATTTTTTCATCAACCGGCGTACATTTAGCTACCGTTGCACAAACACTTCCTTCTGTGGGTCCATAACCATTAAAGAAATTTCGTCCCTGGGACCATTTTTTCACCAATTCAGGAGAACAAGCTTCCCCGGCGACAATAATAGTTTGCAGAGAGGAAAGATTTTCCCAAGACAGAACCGCTAAAGCTGATGGCGGTAGAGTAATATGAGTAATCTTATTATCCCGTAATTGCTTGATTAAGGGTAAACCGGGCATTAAATTTTCTTTACTTGCCAAATAAAGTGTCGCTCCTGCTCCCAAAGCCATTAAAACTTCTGAAATACAGGCATCAAAACTAAAAGAAGCAAATTGAAGCACTCGACTCTGAGAAGACACAGCAAAAGTCTGAATTTGCGCCAGAGCAAGGTTAGACAACCCTTGATGTTCAACCATCACCCCTTTAGGTTTACCCGTAGAACCAGAAGTATAAATCACATTAGCTAAATTAGAAGCTGTTACCTTCCCCGTCAAATTATCCCAGTTCATTGGTTTAATTTCTTGCCAAATTTCAGCTAAAAATACAGTTTTAGCTTGATGATTTGGGAGTTTATCAATCAGTGAACTTTGGGTTAGTAATAAGGGTACTTGACTATCCTCTAACATAAATTGTAAGCGTTCTTGAGGATATTCTGGGTCAAGGGGTAGATAGGCAGCACCGGCTTTAAGGATGCCTATTAATGCCACAATCATGTCTAAAGAGCGCTCTACACATAAACCGACTATTACCTCGGTTTCTACACCTAAAGAGCGTAAATAGTGAGCTAGTTGATTGGCCCGACTATTTAATTCTGCATAGGTCAACTGTTGATTTTCAAAGACTACTGCTACTGCATCAGGGGTACGCGCTGCTTGTTCCTCGATTAATTGATGAATACACTTGTTATAGGAGTAATCAGCTTTTGTCTCATTCCAACCCTCTAATAGTTGATACTCTTCCTCTGGGTTTAATAAGGGTAGTGAAGCTAATGATTGACGGGGATTTTCTACAATTGCCGCTAACAAAGTCTTAAAATGAGTCATCATACGGACAATGGTTTCAGCATCAAATAAATCCCTGTTATAAGAGCAAAAACCGCCCAATCCTTCGGCTGCATCCCAGAGGTAAAGTTCTAGGTCAACCCTAACTGAATCAAGTCCTGATGGTATCTCCTCAATGTTTACTCCGGGTAAATCCCAGGGAGAACTAGGAGCATTCTGAAGGGCAAAAACTATCTGTGTTAAAGGATTACGATCTAAATGACGCTCAATTTGTAATTTTTCGACTAACATCTCGAAGGGTAAATCTTGATGGTCGTAAGCGTCTTGAGTAGTTTGTCTGACCTGCGCGAGAAAATCCTCAAAGGTCGGGTCTTGAGATAAATCAAATCTTAACACTAAACTATTGACAAAAAAGCCAATTAACCCTTCAATTTCGGTGCGATTACGGTTAGCAATTGGTGAACCAATTACCACATCTGTTTGTTGACTATAACGAGATAGTAACACAGCAAAACCCGCTAGTAATGTCATAAAGAGAGTGCTACCGGACTCTTGACTGAGTTTTTTCAGTTGTTGCGTTAGTTGACTATCTAGTTGCAGTCGCTCCGTCCCTCCGCGAAAACTTTGGATTGCTGGCCGGGGACGGTCTGTGGGAAGTTGGTGTAGTAGGGGAACCCCGGTTAATTGTTGCTTCCAGTAGCTTAATTGACGGTCTAATACTTCATTAGTTAACCATTGACGCTGCCACAGGGCAAAGTCAGCATACTGTATCGATAAAGTAGGTAAATCTGCTTTTGTCCCGGTGCAGAAACTTCGATAATAGACCGATAATTCATCGATTAAAACACCTATTGACCAACCATCAGCCGCAATATGATGAATAGCTAATAATAGTACATATTCCTCTGTCTTGACTTGCCATAATTTGACTCGTAATACTGACCCTGATTCGAGATCAAAAGGTTCGGATGCTGCTGCTAATAACAGGTTTTTTACCTGTTGCTCAGAATGACTGAGGTTTTGCAGATTGACAACTGGTAAGGTGAAGGTTACATTAGGATCAATCGCTTGTATTGGTTGGTTATCTTTGAGTTTAAATTGAGTCCGTAGGGGTTCATGGCGTTGAATAATTGCCTGGAAAGCTTTTTCTAAGGCTTTAACATTGAGATTTCCCTGCAAACGCATCGTTAAATCAATAGTATAAGCCCCACTTTCTCCTTCTAATTGATTCACAAACCAGAGACGTTCCTGGGCCCAGGATAGGGGAATATCATCCTCTCGATTAACGGGTACAATTGATGGTAGCTTTAACCCTAAACCTGTTTGCAGTTCTTTTAAAATTACCGCACTTAACTGAGCAATGGTTGGAGATTCAAACAGATAACGCAAGGGTAAAACAATCTCAAAGGTTTCCTGTAATCGAGAAATAACTTGAGTCGCCAACAGAGAATGTCCACCTAATTCAAAGAAATTATCCTCAATACTGACTCGTTTTAATTTCAGTACCTCACCCCAAATCTGCGCCATTTTTTCTTCAATGGGGTTACGGGGAGCTATATATTCACCTTGGCTCTGTAAATCGGGAACAGGTAAAGCACGGCGGTCTATTTTGCCATTGGGAGTTAAGGGGAAAGTATCAAGAAGGACAAACGCAGTTGGAACCATATAATCAGGTAATTTTGCTCGCAAAAATTGCCGTATTTCGTTAATTGTCAGGTTGATTTCGGGTTGCGGTACAACGTAAGCAACTAAGCGTTTATCCCCTAGATTATCTTCACGAACAATCACACAAGAAGACTGTACCGCCTCATTTTGGTTGAGTAAGGCCTCAATTTCTCCTAATTCAATACGGAAGCCGCGAAGTTTTACTTGATTGTCAATCCGTCCTAAATACTCAATATTACCATCGGGTAAATAACGGGCTAAGTCTCCCGTTTTATATAATTTTGACGGCTCATTTCCCCCCTTATTAAGGGGGGTTGGGGGGATCACTTCATCCTTCTCAAAAGGATTAGGAATAAATTTTTCTTGGGTTAATTCGGGACGATTGAGATAACCCCGCGCTAATCCCATACCACCAATATGTAATTCTTGATCAATTCTTCTGAACAAGCTTCTCCTGCCACAATAATTGTTTGTAACTCTGGGATTTCTTCTAGGGGCAAAGCCGCTAAGGCTGAGGGTGGTAAAGTAATATGAGTAATACCATAATCTTTTAATCGCCCCATTAATGGCAACCCAGGCATTAAAGCGTCTTTTGTGTCTAAATAAAGGGTTGCACCTGCTCCTATTGCCATGATAATTTCCCAAATGGAAGCATCAAAATTGAGGGAAGCAAACTGGAGAAGGCGAGAGTTTGACTGTAAGTTAAAGGTTTTAATTTGCGCTTGAGCTAGGTTAAATAGTCCCCGATGTTCCACCATTACCCCTTTAGGTTTTCCGGTAGAACCAGAGGTATAAATTAGATTAGCTAAATTATTGGCTGTTACTACTCCTGTGAGATTATCTTGGCTGTTTTGGTTAATTTCTTCTGTGAATCTGTCTAACAAGATTAGCGGCGCTTGATGTTCGGGTAGTTTATCGATTAATCCCTCTTGAGTTAGCAATAATGACAGTTGAGCATCAGCGATGGCAAATTGTAGCCGTTCACTGGGATAATCTGGGTCGAGAGGTAGATATGCACCACCCGCTTTTAATATCCCCAATAATCCCACAATCATGTCTAAGGAACGTTCTAGACAAATCCCCACTAATTCATCTGGTTTTACTCCTAATTTCCGCAAATAATGGGCTAGTTGATTAGCACGACAATTTAACTCATTGTAGGTTAATTGTTGCTGGGAACAGACCACCGCTACCGCGTCGGGTGTGCGTTTTACCTGTTCCTCAAATAACTGATGAATACACTTATACTCAGGATAGTCAACTTGAGTATTGTTCCACTCAATTAATAACTGATTAGTCTCGCTTTCTGTCAGTAAGGGTAATTGGGAAATCCGCGCTTGAGGATTGGCCGCAATTCCCCCTAATAAGTTGAGAAAATGCCCTGATAATCGCTCAATAGTGCTACTTTCAAACAAATCAGTATTATATTCCCAGACACCTTTTAAGCCATCATCGGTGTTAACCATAGCTAAGGTTAAATCAAACTTAGCTGTGGTATTTTCTGGAGGCAAATCTGTCACCGTTAATCCCGTCATTGCAATCTCAGACTTAGGTGTATTTTGCAGGACAAAAGCGACTTGAAATAGGGGAGTATGGCTCAAATCCCGTTCCGGTTGCAACGCTTCGACTAACATTTCAAAGGGTAAGTCTTGATGCGCGTAAGCATCCATTGTCACTTCCCGAACACGGGTTAATAACTGACTAAAACTCGGATTATCTGATACATCCGTCCGCATCACTAAAGTATTAACAAAGAAGCCGATTAAACCCTCAATTTCGCCGCGATTACGGTTAGCAATGGGAGTTCCTACCAAAATATCACTTGACCCTGTATAACGATACAATAAAGCATCAAAAGCAGCCAACAGCGTCATAAATAATGTCACCCCTTGTTGGCGACTCAATTCATTCAAAGCTTGGCTAAGTTTGGGGGAAAGGGAAAATTCTTGCTGAGTACCGACAAAGCTTTGCACCGCAGGTCGAGGGTGGTCTGTGGGAAGCGATAATAAAGGGGGTGCAGCTGTTAGTTGATTTTGCCAGTAATTTAATTGAGTTTGCAGGACATCCCCTTGTAACCATTGTTTTTGCCAAACTGCAAAATCTGCATACTGAATCGGTAAAGGAGCTAAATTTGCGGGATGATTTTGAGTGTAAGCATTATATAAGCTGGTCAGTTCGTGAATAAATACTTCGATTGACCAACCATCACTAATAATGTGGTGCATACACACTAATAAGAGATGTTCCGTCTCCGATAGCACCACTAAAGTGATTCTGATTAAAGATTCTTTGGCTAAATCAAAGGTTTGAGTGGCTTGTTTTTGCTTTAATTGCTCTGTTTTTTCTTCTTGTTCATGGATGGGTAAATCTTGTAAATCAACGACCGATATTGTCTCCCTTGTTGTTTGAATAATCTGAGTCGGTTGTCCATCAATCGTGACAAAATTAGTCCGTAATACTTCATGGCGATTACAGATTTCTCGTAAACTTTGTTCTAAGGCCTTTTGATTGAGGTTGCCTCGGAAATACAACACCATCGGTATATTGTATAAAGCGCTATTTGGTTGCAATTGATCTAAAAACCATAAACGCTGTTGAGCAAAAGATAGAGGTAGTTCTGTATCCTTAGTTCTCGGTAAAATCGGGGGTACTGTTAGAGTGAGATTTTGCTGCTGTAATTGTCCAATAAGATGCGCTAATTCGGCTACCGTAGCTGCACCAAATAAACTCCGCAAAGGTAGTTCTATTTTAAATAAACTCCGAATCCGAGAAACTAATTGAGTTGCGAGGAGAGAATGGCCGCCAATTTCAAAGAAATTATCATAAATTCCCACTTGCTCTATTTTGAGTATTTCTGTCCAAATTTGCACCAACATCTCTTCAATTCCATTGCGTGGTGCTACATATTGATCCCGGCGATTTCCTATTTTATCTGGTGCGGGTAAAGCGCGACGATCTACCTTACGATTAGTAGTAAGGGGTAAAGATTCCAGAAAAACAAAAGCTTGAGGAACCATATACAGAGGCAATTTACTGGACAGAAACTGACGCAGTTCACTAATCATCGGTATCCGTTCATAATGAGCTACTATGTAGGCGACTAAATATTTATCCCCCGGAGTATCTTCCCGAATAATCACACAAGATGTTTGTACATCAATATTTTGGTTAAGTACCGCTTCAATTTCTCCTAACTCAATACGGAATCCGCGAATTTTAACCTGATTGTCAATCCGGCCAAAACATTCAATATTACCATCGGGTAAATAACGCGCTAAATCTCCCGTTTTATACAAACGATTGAACGGTGAATGAGCAAAGGGATTGTCAATAAATTTTTCAGCAGTTAATTCGGGACGATTCAGATAACCCCGCGCTAAACGAACACCGCATAAATGCAATTCTCCCTTAACTCCAATGGGTACAGGTTGCAGATTTTGATCCAAGATATATGCTTTGGTATTAGCAATGGGACGACCAATCAGCACTGAATTGATTTTTTCTGACTGATAATCTAGCAAATCATGAACTATGGCGGTTACAGACGCTTCTGTGGGGCCATATACATTAATACATTGAACCCGTTTTCCGACCATTTGTCGCCAAATATTGACGGTTTCTGGTAACACTGCATCCCCTCCCACGGCGACGACCCGCAGACTGGATGGTACAGTAGCTAATGATTGGGAAACGGCGAGCGCCCATTCATGCCAATAGGCGGGGGTAATATTTAAAACGGTGAGGCTTTCTTGTTCGATAAAATCGGCGAAATCAGTCAAAGTTGGGAACATTTGCCCTGGTCTTAAGACCACTGTGCCACCTTTTAACCAAGTGGGAAAAATTTCTTCGGCAGCGACATCAAAGCCAAAGGAAGCAAACTGTAAAACGCGATCAGATTCTGTTAAACCGAATACTTCACTAATGCCCCAACTATGATTAACTAAGGCCGCGTGAGTTAACATCACTCCTTTAGGTTTACCGGTTGAACCAGATGTATATAATAGGCATAGTAAATTTTCTGGGGCTACTTCACTGAGGGGATTTTCTGGACTTTGAACCGTCAAAATCTCGGCTAATTTATCTAAGACAATTACCCCCACATCTTCTGCTGGTAAAGAATCGAGTAAACTTTCTTGAGTTAGCAGTAGAGAAATTTGGGCATCTTCTGCCATATAAGTCAACCGTTGCTGGGGATAATCTGGATCTAAAGGTATATAGGCTCCTCCAGCTTTGAGAACTGCTAATAATCCGACAATAACTAACAGCGACCGCTCTAGATAAATACCAACTAAAACTTCTGAATTTACCCCCAAAGATTGTAAATAATGGGCTAATTGATTCGCCTGAATATTTAATTGTTGATAGGTTAATTCTTGACCTTCAAAGACCACTGCTACTGCATCTGGGGTTCGTGCTGCTTGTTCTTCAAATAAATGATGAACGCACTGATGGAAAGGATATGCTTTTTCGGTAGCATTCCAGTCTTTTAATAATTCTTTTGCCTCTACTTCGGTTAATAATGGTAGTTGGAAAATTGGCTGCTGCGGGTTAACAACCAATGCTTCTAGTAGGGTGATGAAATTTCCTGTTAATCGCTCAATGGTGCTGCGATCAAATAAATCGGTATTATATTCCCATACCCCTTTTAATTCTGCACCGGTATTCTCCATCGCCAGGGTTAGATCAAATTTGGCGGTGTCATTTTCTGTGGTGAGGGGAGTGGCGGTTAATCCTGTTAGTTCTAAGGGAGACGGGGGACTATTTTGCAGCAGAAAATCCACTTGAAATAAAGGCGCGTGACTTAAATCTCGTTCAGGTTGTAGGACTTCTACTAACATTTCAAAGGGCAAATCCTGATGAGCATAGGCATCCATTGCCATCTCCCGTACTCGACCCAATAACTGATTAAAATTGGGCTTACCTGACAAGTCAATTCGCAAGACCAAAGTATTGACAAAAAAGCCGATTAAACCTTCAATTTCACTGCGATTACGGTTAGCAATGGGAGTACCAATTAAGATGTCTTCCTGTTCTGTATAACGGTAAAGTAAGACAGCATAAGCGGTTAACAGGGTCATAAATAAGGTGACACCCTGTTCCTGGGTTAATTGGGTCAGTTTTTCGGTTAATTCCCAAGAAAGGCTAAAGGGTAAATGTCCCCCAGCAAAACTTTGTTGATTGGGTCGAGGTCTATCTGTTGGTAAAGATAGGAGGGCCGGTGCGCCGGCTAACTGTTTTTGCCAGTAGTCTAGTTGCTGTTGCAATACCTCTCCCTGCAGCCATTGTCTTTGCCAAAGGGTAAAATCTCCATACTGGATAGATAGGGGATTTAGGGGCGAAGATAAACCCTGAATATAGGCATTATAGAGGGCGGTTAGTTCCTGAAGAAATACCCCCATTGACCAGCCATCACTGACAATGTGGTGCATACAGACTAATAAGAGGTGTTCCGTTTCAGATAACACCACTAAAGTGATTCTGATTAAGGGTTCACCGGCTAAGTCAAAGGGTTGAATCGCTTGATTTTGTGCTAACTCTTGGGAGGCAATTGCTTGTTCACTACCAGATAAATGCTGTAAATCAACAACCGTAACTGTCCAGGTTCGTGCTTGTATAACTTGGGTAGGGATACCATCAACGGTAATAAAGTTGGTGCGTAAAGCTTCGTGGCGATCGCAAATTTCTTCTAAACTCTGGATTAAGATTTCTGAGTTTAAAGTTCCTTCTAAACGCAAGGCTAGGGGGATATTATAAAAAGAACTATTCGACTCAAATTCAGCCAAAAACCAGAGACGAGTCTGAGCAAAAGATAGGGGTAATTCTGCTGTTTTGTCCCTGGGTAAAATCGGCAGTTCAGTTAGTTGTTCTCCTTCGGAAATCCGTTTTATTCCCTGTGCTAATTCGGCGATTGTCGGTGCAACAAATAACTCCCGTAAGGGCATTTCTACCTGAAAAGCCTCACGGATGCGCGAAATTAGTTGCGTTGCTAATAATGAATGTCCACCCAACTCAAAGAAGTTGTCGTGAATCCCCACCTGTGCAACTTTTAGCACTTTTGCCCAAATCGAGGATAATATCTCCTCAATTGGGTTACGCGGCGCAATATACTGCTCTTGGCTTTGGAATTCGGGAGCCGGTAAAGCACGGTAATCAGTCTTACCATTAGGTGTTAAGGGTAGGGATTCCAAAATGACAGATTTGTCTCATCTTCTTGGGCAATTACAACAGCCGTTTTTACTGCATTGTGCTGACTAAGAACGGTTTCAATTTCTCCCAATTCAATGCGAAAACCCCGAATTTTTACTTGATTGTCAATCCGTCCTAAATATTCGATTTTACCATCGGGTAAATACCGACATAAATCTCCCGTTTTATATAATTTTGACGGCTCATTGCCCCCCTTATTAAGGGGCGTTGGGGGGATCACTTCATCCTTCTCAAAAGGATTAGGAATAAATTTTTCTTGGGTTAATTCGGGACGATTGAGATAACCCCGCGCTAATCCCATACCACCAATATGTAATTCTCTTAGCAATGGGACGACCAATCACTGGTTTGAGGTTAGCTGTGATCAAACATATCGTACTATCCACAGTGCATTCTGTCGGTCCATAAACGTTATAGAAATTAATGTTTTCAGCCTTGGCCAAAGTAGCCCACATAGATTCATCAATGGCTTCTCCTCCCACCAAGACAGATTGAGGATGATTGTCACTTTCTAGCAATCCTACTGAAATTAGTAGCCTCAGTTGCGATGGTGTGCAATCCAATACATCTATTTTTTGCTGCCGCAGGTGGGATAACATGGCATGGCTATCAAATCGCACCTTTTCTGGCACAATGTTCAGGCTATGACCATATATCAGTTGGATAATTTGTTGCACAGAAGCGTCAAAAGCTAAAGAGGCATTGATGCTGACTCGCAATGGGGAAATCTGATGGTGAGCATAGATAGCTTCATGCAGTCCGTGAGCAAGATTGACAACGGAGGAGTGCTGAATCATCACTCCCTTTGGCTTTCCTGTTGAACCTGAAGTGTAGATTGCATAAGCTAAGTTTTCCGGTTGAACTTCACAGCAGGGATTTGATTCCTGTGCTTGAGTGATAAACGACCAGTCAGTATCTAAACAAACGATTTCTGATTGGTGTTTTGGAAGTCCTGCGATTAAATGTTTTTGGGTTAACAGAACTCTAATTTGAGCATCTTGGAGGATATACAGTAAACGCTCAGTTGGATACTCAGGGTCAAGAGGAACATAAGCACCACCCGCTTTTAATATCGCTAATAACCCCACAATCATGTCTAAAGAACGTTCTAGACAAATTCCCACTAATTGCTCAGGTTTTACTCCTAAAGACTGCAAATAATGTGCTAACTGATTAGCTCGACAATTTAACTCATTGTAGGTTAATTGTTGCTCTGAATATACAACTGCTACCGCTTCGGGTGTGCGTTTTACCTGTTCCTCAAATAATTGATGAATACACTTATACTCAGGATAGTCAACTTGAGTATTATTCCACTCAATTAATAACTGATTAGTCTCGCTTTCTGTCAGTAAGGGTAATTGACTAATTGCTTGTTCTGGATTAGCAATAATCCCGGTTAATAGGTTAACAAAATGCCCTGATAGTCGCTCAATTGTGCTTTTGTCAAACAGATCTGTATTATATTCCCAAATCGCAGTTAATCCAGCTTCTTTTACCTGTATAGATAAACTTAAGTCAAACTTAGCTGTCTTAAATTCCAAAGGCTGATGAGTGGCTTTTATTCCTTCTAAAGCTATTTCATTGATAGGTTCATTATCTAAGCCAAACATTACCTGAAATAAAGGAGTATAACTCATATTTCTTTCAGGTTGTAGAGCCTCTACTAACATCTCAAAAGGTAAATCTTGATGGTCGTAAGCATCCGTTGCTGTCTCTCGTACCTGTTTTAATAACTCGCTAAAACTGGGATTTCCTGCTAAATCTGTTCTTAAGACTAAGGTATTGACAAAAAAGCCGATTAACCCAGCTAATTCACTACGAGTACGGTTAGCGATGGGAGTACCGACTAAAATGTCTGTTTGTCCTGTGTAACGATAGAGTAGAGTCTGAAATGCGGTCAGGAGGGTCATAAATAAGGTGACACCTTTTTCCCGACTCAGCTTATTTAACCCTTGACTAAGTTCTGGAGAAAGGTTACATTTTATCCGATCTCCCTGAAAACTTTGTTGTAGAGGACGGGGATAATCCGTAGGTAGATGTAATAAAGCGGGTGCTGCTGCTAACTGTTTTTGCCAGTAATTTAACTGATTTTCTCGGATTTCTCCCCGTAAATATTCCCTTTGCCAAATTGCAAAATCTGCATACTGGATTGGTAACTCTTGTAAAAGAGGTTCTAAACCTTTAGTATAGGCATTATAAAGGGTTGTCAATTCCTCAATAAATACCCCCATTGACCAACCATCAGAGACAATATGGTGCAGACAAATCAGCAAAAAATGTTCTGTGTCTGATAACTTAAGTAGGGTGGCTCTAATTAGGGAGTCATTGGCTAAATCAAAAGGTTGATGGCTGTGAATTTCTAGCCATTTTTTTATTTCCTGCTCTTCTCGATATTTTGGGCTGTCTTTCCCATTGACAAGCGTTAATTGCCAATTACTTTCTGGTTTAATTACTTGTACAGGATTTCCCTCAACCGTGGCGAAATTTGTGCGGAGGGACTCATGGCGCTGAATAATTTCTTGTAGGCTTTTTTCGAGGACATCTACCTGGAGATTTCCTGCTAAATGCAAGGCCAGGGAAATATTATAAAAGGGACTGTTTGGTTCTAATTGGTCTAAGAACCATAAACGCTGTTGGGCATAAGATAGGGGTAATTCTTCAAAATTCATTTTCTTTTTCTTGGTAAAATAGCTGGAATAATGGTATCGGATTTTTCCTGTTTTAACTGTTCAATCCCTTGGGCTAATTCTGCTAGTGTGGCTGAGTTTAATAACTGACGTAAGGGAAGTTCAACTTTCAAGCGATCACGGATCTGTGCTACTAATTTAGTGGCTAGTAGGGAATGGCCTCCCAGTTCAAAGAAGTTATCATTTATACCCACTTTCTCGACTTTTAGCACTTCTGACCAAACAGTTACTAATATATCCTCGATCGGGTTACGCGGAGCAGCATATTTGTCTGATGCTTCACTACTAGATTCTGGTGGGGGTAAAGCTCGACTATCTATTTTTCCATTAGCAGTAAGGGGTAAGGCATCTAAAATAACGAAAGCATTAGGTATCATGTAACCGGGTAATTGAGCTTTCAGGAATTGCCGTATTTCGTTAATGGTAATCGTTTTTTCCGATTGTGGCACAATGTAGGCCACAAGACGCTTATCTCCTGTTGCATCATCCCTCACTATTACTACTGTTTCCCAAATCTGGGGATGAGATGCTAATAATGCTTCGATTTCCCCCAACTCAATCCGAAAACCCCGAATCTTAACTTGATTGTCAATGCGTCCTAAATATTCAATATTACCATCGGGTAAATAACGCCCTAAGTCTCCCGTTTTATATAATAAGGACTAGAAATAAACCTTTCTTTGGTCAATTCAGGACGATTGAGATAACCTTTTGTTACTCCGGCACCCCCCACATACATCTCCCCAGGTACACCAACCGGTACAAGTTGTAAATGTTGGTCTAGTAAATACACCTGTAAGTCGGGAACGGGACGACCAATCACACTAGCTGTACTATCCAAGTCGTTCATACTTAATGGTCGATAGGTCACATGAACCGTAGTTTCTGTAATTCCGTACATATTAACTAATTGGGGGCATTGGTCGCCATGGCGCTGAAACCAAGGTTGTAAGCTGTTAATTTCTAAAGCTTCTCCTCCAAAAATAACTAAACGTAAGCTTAAATCGTTATCTGTTGTCGATGAACGATCCCCCCTTGATAAGGGAAAACTTCCTTTTAAGGATTCTTCAGCTTGAATTAACTGACGGAAAGCGGTAGGAGTTTGATTGAGAATTGTGACTTTTTCTTGACACAATAGCTGATAAAATGCTTCGGGAGAACGGGTCACTAAGTAGGGGACAACTACCAAGCGTCCACCATATAACAAAGCTCCCCACATTTCCCACACCGAAAAGTCAAAAGCGTAGGAATGAAATAGACTCCAGACATCTTGACTACTAAAATTATACCAAGCATCTGTAGCGGCAAATAATCGCACGACATTGGAGTGATTGACTAAAACGCCTTTCGGTTTCCCTGTGGAACCGGATGTATAGATAATATAGATTAAATTCTCTGGTTTTGCTACGCTTTCGGGGTTTGAGGTGATATTTTGAGCGATTTTTTCCCATTCTGTATCTAAACAGATAAGTTGTGCTTGATGTTCAGGAATAGACTTGACTAATTTTGCTTGAGTTACTAACACTTTTACCTGAGAGTCTTCTAACATGAAGCTCAGGCGTTCTTGGGGATACTCAGGATCAAGAGGTACATAAGCACCACCCGCTTTTAATATCCCCAATAATCCGACCATCATCTCTAAGGAACGCTCAAGGGAAATACCGACTAAAGTATCAGCTTTTATAAGTTACTGCTACAGCATTAGGAGTCCGTTCCACCTGTTCCTCAAACAATTGATGAATACACTTATTAGCAGGGTAATCTACCTCAGTATTATTCCAGTCAATTAATAACTGTTGTTGTTCAACTTTAGTTAACAAAGGTAATTGAGAAACTCTCTCACTCGGATTAGTAATAATCCCCTCAAGTAGAGTCAGAAAATGACCGTTCATTTTCTCAATAGTCTCGCTATTAAATAGGTCAGTATTATATACCCAAACCCCCATTAATCCCGTCTCTGTATTTTGCATTGATAGGGTTAAATCAAACTTAGCTGTTTCACCTTCTAAGGGTAAAGAATCAATAGTTAAATCCATTAGTTCTATTTTAGATAGGGGAGTATTTTCAAGCGCAAACATCACCTGAAACAAGGGTGTATGACTAAGATTTCTCTCTGGTTGTAACGCTTCTACTAACATTTCAAAGGGTAAATCTTGATGAGCATAAGCACCTAAAGACATTTCTCTCACTCTCATCAATAATTCCTGAAAACTGGGATTTTCTGAACAGTCAGTCCGCATTACTAAGGTGTTCACAAAAAAGCCTATTAAACTCTCTATTTCACGACGGTTACGGTTAGCTATAGGTGTGCCTATTAAGATGTCTGATTGTCCTGTATAACGATAAAGTAATATTCCATAGGCTGCTAACAATGTCATAAACATTGTTACCCCTTGTTGCTGACTTAATTCTGTTAGCTTTTGGGTGAGTTCAAGGGATAGTTGGAACTCTTGATGTGCCCCAGTAAATGTTTGGACTGCTGGACGAGGTTTATCTGTTGGTAGTGGTAAGAAAGTTGGTGCGTCTGCTAGTTGTTTTTTCCAATAATTTAATTGGTTTTCTAGGACTTCTCCCTGCAACCATTGTCTTTGCCAAATTGCAAAATCAGCGTACTGAATTGGTAGGGGTTTTAAGGGTGAAGGTTGACCTTGATTAACAGCATTATATAACGCTGTTAATTCTTCAATCAATACACCCATTGACCAACCATCACTAATAACATGGTGCAGACATAATAATAACCAATATTCGTTATTATTCAGCAGGATTAAGGTGGCTCTTACTAATGCTTCTTTACCTAAATCAAAGGTTTTAAATGCTTGTTCTTTGACTAATTTTTTGGCAGCAATTTCTTGTTCTTTTGGGGATAAATGCTGCAAGTCAATTACTGATACAGCCCAATTTGTTACTGTTTGAATAACTTGATTTGGTTGTCCATTAACGGTAATAAAGTTGGTTCTTAATGCTTCGTGACGTTGAATAATTTCCTCTAAACTTTGTGTTAAAGCAGATTGATTAAGATGACCTTGCAAACGTAAAGCTACAGGAATATTATAGAAAGCACTATTAGGTTCTAATTGGTCTAAAAACCAGAGACGAGTTTGAGCGTAAGACAACAATAATTCAGATTGTTCACCCCTTGGTAATATGGGGGGTGCGGATAGGGTTAAATCCTGTTGCTGTAATTGTTGAATTTGTTGGGATAATTCTTCAATTGTTGGTGCTGTAAATAGACTCCTTAAGGGAATTTCTATTGAGAAATTAGTGCGAATGCGGGAAATGAGTTGAGTAGCTAATAATGAGTGTCCTCCTAGTTCAAAGAAGTTATGATTAATGCTTACTTGTTTGACTTTTAAAACTTCAGACCAAATTGTTACCAGTATTTCTTCAATTGGGTTACGCGGCGCAATATACTGCTCTTGGCTTTGGAATTCGGGAGCCGGTAAAGCACGGTAATCAGTCTTACCATTAGGTGTTAAGGGTAGGGATTCCAAAATGACACCGTTTTGACCGCAGTGTGCTGACTAAGAACGGTTTCAATTTCCCCCAATTCAATGCGGAAGCCGCGAATTTTAACCTGGTTATCAATGCGTCCTAAGTATTCGATATTACCATCTGATAGATAACGAGCTAAATCTCCTGTTTTATAGAGGGGTGAATTCGGTAAAAAAGGATTGCTCAAAAACCGTTCAGCCGTCAAGTCAGGTTGCTGGAAATAGCCTCTAGCCACACCATCCCCACCAATATAAAGTTCTCCCGGCACACCAATTGGCACAGGTTGCAAGGATGAGTCTAGGATATAAACTTGGGTGTTAGCAATAGGACGACCAATAGGTTCGGGGGTATCTAGTCGGGGGTTAGGACGATCTCGTTTAACTTCATAAGTGGTTGACCAAACGGTTGTTTCAGTCGGTCCATATATATTCCAAAGAGAACCCACTTTTGCCAACAAACTATCCGCCAATTCTCGTGGCAATGCTTCTCCGCCACAAATCGCCTTTAATTTAGGGTTCCCCTGCCAATCTGGGCTTAATAGAATACGCCAAGTTGCTGGTGTGGCCTGCATCACTGTGGCTTGATGAGTCGCAATTAGTTCGGCTAATCCTAAACCATCTGAGGCAATCTGAGAACTAGCTAAAATCAGCTTTGCCCCCACCACTAAAGGAAGATAGATTTCCAAAGTATGAATATCAAAACTAATCGTAGTAACCGCAACTAAGCAATCTTGAGCGGTTAATCCTGGTTCTGATTTCATGGAATGGATAAAATTCACCAGGGATTGATGGCAAATTTGTACCCCTTTAGGTTTACCAGTTGAACCAGAGGTAAAGATGACATAACACAAATGCTCCGCACCAACCTGACTTTTTGGATTGTTCTGATTTTCTTGAGCAATATCTGACTTATCAGTGTCTAAACAAATAACTTGCGCTCGATGATTGGGGAAGGACTCTAAAATTTGACTAGAGGTAATCAAAAATTTGGCATCAGAATGAGACAAGATATATTCAATTCGCTCTTTAGGATACTCAGGATCAAGAGGTACATAAGCACCACCCGCTTTTAATATCCCCAATAATCCGACCATCATCTCTAAGGAACGCTCAAGGGAAATACCGACTAAAGTATCAGCTTTTCTACTGCAACAGCATTAGGAGTCCGTTCCACCTGTTCCTCAAACAATTGATGAATACACTTATCTAATGGATAGTCAGCCTGAGTATTATTCCAGTCAAAAAGTAACTGCCGCTGCTCAACTTCTGTGAGCATTGATAATTGGAAAATGGGCTGCTGTGGATTAAGCACAATGGAGTTGAGCAATCTGACAAAATGCTTGGCCATACGCTCAATAGTAACAGCTTCAAATAAATCAGTATTGTATTGCCAACACGGCTCAATCTCCCCTTTCGCTTCCCTTACCATTAAACTCAAATCCAAGTGTCCGCCTCTTTGTCCTAACAAATATGGCTCCATTGGTAACACTGATTTTTGCAGATGCAAGGAATTATTTTTAGCCTCACACCAAGTTTGTGCTTGCCAAGCAAAACTGACTTGACATAAAGGCGAACGGCTAGTATCTCTTTGTGGCTGGAGTTTATCTGCTAACCAAGAAAATGGGTAATCTTGATGCTTTTGGGCTTGTCTAACTATTTTGCCAACTTGAGCCAGAAGTTCTGTAAATGTGGCATTCTCCTGAACAGAAACTCTTAAAACGGTCAGGTTGGAAAAGTAGCCAACAATCTCTTTAAATTCTTTAGCCGTCCGACCTCTCATCGGACTACCTATAAGAATATCTGTTTGATTAGTGTAGCGGTAAAGTTGGACGTAAAATGCTGTGAGCAGAATCTGATAAAGACTGGTGTTCGATGCTGAAGCTAGATACCTGAGTTTTTCAGTTAACTGTTCATCTAGCTTGGCAATGTATGAGGCTCCTTGATAGGTCTTTACTGGGGGGCGGGGTTTGTCGGGAAGCAGATGCAAAATTGGCAATTCGCCAGCTAATTGTTGTTGCCAATATTGCCACAGTTTTTCTCCCCTAGTACCCGATAGCATTGCTGCTTGCCATTGGAGAAAATTTGCATAGGTTTTATTTTCATTTAAAGAATCTGGGGCTGCTTCTGTCTGCTGTTGACTAACTTGCTCCACTTCCCCGGGATATAAAGCTTGAAATTCACTCAGCAGTAAATCATAAGACCACATATCACCAGCAATGTGGTGCATTGTCAGTAAGAGAATGTGTTCTGCTGCTGAACGAGTAAATAAATTCACCCGCAAAACTGAATCTTTTTCTAAGTTAAAAGGGCGGTCAGCAATAGCATAGATTTTTTCTACTAATTGGTCTTCGCTCCAGTCGCTGGCATCTATTACCTCAACCTTAAAATTCTCTTGCTGGTTAACCTGCTGTACCGGTTTGCCTTCATAACTGGTATAGGTGGTTCTCAGAATTGGGTGCTTTTCAATAATTTTTTGCCAGACACGATTGACCACAGCAATGTTTAAATAAGCATGAATTTTTGCAGTAATAAATATATTATAAGCAACGCTCTCCGGAGCAATTTGGCAGATTAACCACATTGCTTCTTGTCCCGGTGAAAGTGGGTAAATTGTTTTCATATTTCTACTCATGACTCTCCCGCATTTGTGATGATAAAAAAAGGTTATCTAGGGGAAGGCGTATGCTTTATGCCCCTACAGAAACCGAATTTGCCCCCCACTGTAGGGGCGCAAGGAAGCCGAGGACAAAATGTAACATATATCGAACATTTTTCACCATGATGTCGCGAGGTCTGTTATCGCTTTGAGGGAACAGTAAACGGGGAAGAAAATCGGCGCACCTCATTACTTTGAACCCTGTATCCTGAAATCCTATCATAGAAAAGAAAATTTGTCATGGTCAACAAAATTCGGTAATATGTGGTAGTCTGAGAAGCGCTCACTAGCTTTAGCTATCAAAACAATGGTTACTTGTAGTAAGATAACGAGGGTTAAAAAAGCAGTAGCAGGGGGTCTGAGAAAGCCATCACTCTATGCTGACAGATAAAGCGACGGGATCATGTCACCACAACTCAAGCACAATAACCTTAAAATTGTCGGGGAGCTTTATATTTTCGCCAATTGCCTTCTACTCCGCCAATCCAGCCAAAATCTAAAATCATTCCAGCAAAATGTCCACAACTCAAATATAAATGCTATATGTCCGCCAAAGTCCCTCAAGATCGATCGACGACTAATATTATCTCCGATGTCAGCAAATTTTGGCACAGTGTCAAGCTGATCGCTGCTCCCTATTGGTATCCTACTGAATCGGGGGGAAGGGCTTTTTCTGATGTGATGAAAGCTTGGGCAATGCTCATCCTACTAATCGGGGCAATCCTAGGAGTTGTGGGATTAAATGCCTTCAATAGCTTTGTTAGTAATTACTTAGTTGATGTCATCCTTGAAAAAAATGATTTTGATAAATTTGTCAGAACTTTGGTAGTTTTTGCGGTTGGACTGCTCTTTGTCACCCTTTTAGTTGGCTTGCTTAAATTTCTCAGAAAAAGAATCGCCCTAGATTGGTATGCTTGGCTCAATGACTGGATTCTCAACAAATATTTGCATAATCGCGCCTATTACAGAATTAATTTTAAATCCGATATCGACAACCCAGATCAGCGTTTATCCCAGGAAATTGAGCCGATTACCAGTAAAGCTCTCTCCTTTTTTGCCGTTGCCCTAGAAAATGTCCTAGATATGATCACTTTTTTAGTGATTCTCTGGTCAATTTCTTCCTCTGTAGCCATTATCTTAGTCGTTTGGACAATTCTCGGTAACGTCATTGCTATCTATTTTAACCAAGCTTTAAATAAAATTACTCAAGAAGAATTAGAACTTAAGGCTAACTACAATTATGCTCTAACCCACATTCGTAATCATGCGGAGTCAATCGCTTTCTTTGAGGGAGAAAATCAGGAATTAAATATTATTCAGCGGCGATTTAATAAACTCTTAGACAGCGCTAAACGTAAAATTGATTGGGAGAGAGGCACAGAAATTTTTAGTCGGGGCTATCAGGCGGCAATTCAAGTATTTACTTTTGTCATTTTGGGTCCTTTGTATATCAATAGTGAGGGCATTAGTTTCGGACAGGTCGGGCAAGCCTGTTTAGCGGCTAATTTGTTTGCTACGGCGCTGGCGGAATTAATTAGTGAATTTGGCACTTCGGCACAATTTAGCAGTTATGTTGAACGTCTATCGCAATTTTCCCAAGCCTTAGAAGAAGTCATTAAACAACCGGAAAATTTAAGCACGATTAAAACCATCGAAGAAAACCAATTTTCCTTTGAAGATGTCACCTTGCAAACCCCCGATTATGAACAGGTAATTGTCGAAAACCTCTCCCTTTCTGTTCAGCCAGGACAAGGTTTATTAATTGTCGGTCCGAGTGGTCGGGGGAAAAGTTCCTTGCTACGCGCAATTGCTGGTTTATGGAATGCCGGAACCGGCCGATTAGTGCGTCCCCCCCTAGAAGAAGTATTGTTTCTGCCCCAACGTCCCTATATAATATTAGGAACCTTGCGAGAACAGTTACTCTATCCCAATCGCAATCAAGAAACCAATGAGATAAAATTAAGGGAAGTTTTGCAAGAAGTCAATCTCCAAAATTTACTAAATCGAGTCAATAGCTTTGATACAGAAGAGCCTTGGGAAAACATTTTGTCCCTGGGAGAACAACAACGTTTGGCTTTTGCTAGGGTATTAATTACCCGTCCCAGTTTTACTATCCTCGATGAAGCCACAAGTGCTTTGGACTTAAACAATGAGGAAAATTTATATCGGCAATTGCAGAAAACTCACACAACTTTTATTAGTGTCGGACATCGGGAAAGTCTCTTTAACTATCATCAATGGGTTTTAGAACTCTCTAGTAATTCCCATTGGCAACTGCTTACAGTGGAGGAATATCGCCGACAAAAAGTGAAAGAAATTATTAATATTTCTGTCGATAATTCTCAAACTAGGCTCGAAGATTTACCGAATCAGGAAACCGAGGTCAATCCTAAAATCAATTCTGCCGGGGAACCCCCCCCCGAATCGCCAACGACAACAATCTTAACAGAAGTCGAAGAGGGACTTTCCCATGCACAAATGAAGGAATTAAGCGACTATTCCCTTAGTAGCATCAGAAGCAAAGCCAGTCAGGGAAAATCAATTACGGGGAAAGATGGACTGACCTATCGCTATGACAAAGACCCTAAAATCTTAAAATGGCTAAGAGTTTAGCCGATGAGAGACGGGTCAAAAAACAACGTTAAACTATTACACCAACTTAGCTACCCAAAAAATGAATCAAACCCTGGTTAATCAACAACAGTTGTTCCAAGAAATCGTCCAAGATATCGAGCAAAATAAAATTGCAATCGCGGCGAAAAAACTCCGTCAACAGGAAGCAGATAGCTGTGAAGTTCCGGCTCAGTGGCTCTGGAAAACAGCAGCGGCTTTAGAAACCAACGACTGGAGCATTTTATCAGAAGATTTCATTAATCTGAATTTTATCGGTAAAAATGGTTATTTTCTGATGATTGCTCCCTATCGCATCAATCGTCAGGGAGAACGACAACTCACGTTGAGTGCAATTTACGGAAAAATTCACCAAAATAGTCAACCTTCTATCGAACAACTAGAAAGCTTGACTCGTGAAAAATTTGGCAGTCTAAGACAACCGATTCCCAGAAATTTATCCTTTACTGAAATTGCTAGTTGTGGCACGGTTAAAGGTGAAAAGGGGGAGGCTTTTATCGTTCCCCATAGGTGGACTTTTCCCAATAGTGTTCAAGGACCAGCTTTAAATAATGCCAGTGAGCAAAAACGACGCTTTTCCGGTTCTAGCTACGAATGTATCCGAAAAATTTTTGAGCCAGAAACGGCCGATTTGCTATTAAGACCCCTAGAGGATCAAATTAATGGTGAACGCTATCGCCATCTCGATACCCAATTCCATGAAGCGGGTCATGCTAGTGGGTTGGGATTTGACTTAAAACTCAAAAATAAACTGTTTCAAAACTATACCTATGCCGGAGTCGAGGAGTGGCGCTCAGATAGTTTAGGCTTTGAATTTGCCGATTGTGCTTTACCTGCCGAAGAAGCGGGAAAATTAGTCGCTGTTAATTTCTGCATTCGCTTTGGTTTAGATGCTCACCGTTTAGGGGGTTTAGAAAAAGATGTGGATGTCCACGCTAGTTTGATCAGTTTGGAATATCTCTTGCAAAATGATGCCATTTATCTCACAAAAAATGGTCAATTGTCCCTGCGTAATGTTAGTTATCCAGGCTTACTAAAAGCGGTGGAAATGCACCGAACAAAAGCCTTATCTCTAACGCGAAGGGAGTTAAATCTAAATAGTCCAACAGGTCTTTTTGCTCTGTATAAAGTAGAGATTCATCCCGCAACCCAATTAATTTTTCAGGGACTAATTGTAGAGCGCTGCCGCGGAATTTGGTCAGAGTTACAATAAGTACCTAGGGTTTGCTGTTAACCGGCCCAGGGAGGGATGTCAATCAGCCATGAGCATCCCTCCAAATCCTATTGATGGCGATAGGGATTGGGGTCAACTCCTCTGAGTTTCTCGCCACAGCAAGTGCCGGCTCTGGAATATTAGTCGTTGACTCCTAAGTAGCTGTTTGCAATTAAATAGAAGATAGGTTTTGCACTCGATCCCCCCTGCCCCCCTTAATAAGGGGGGTGCCGACAGGCGGGGGGATCTTAGAGTTTTTTACGCCCATCTACTTACACATTTATTTATATATATATCGCTAGATAACTAAAATGTGTTAAGCTAGGCGGTAGCATTCTGGGAAATCATGACAGATAAATCAATCTCTTATTAGTCAGAGTCCCTGAACCCCTGATTACCCCTTTCTCCCCCGGTCGATGACAAAACCAATGGCTGAACAACGCTCTGTACTAAAATTTAATGGCATCGATGATCATATTGATCTATCCCACGGATTTCTTGACATCGATCAGAGTATTACCATTACATTTTGGGCAAAAGGGGAAAATAATTTAGCTACAGAAACGACTCTCTTAGAAGCTGTTAATCGGGAAAATAACCGGGTTCTACATATTACCCTGCCTTGGGGCGATCCCGTGAAACCTGCGATTTTTTGGGATGCGGGAAATGAAGAAGGTTTCGATCGAATTGAAAAAAAAGTCAAGCTTAAGGATTATAGTGATTGGACTCATTGGGCCTTTGTCAAAAATGCGACCACAGGCCGAATGTTGATCTATCGTAATGGGATCATTTGGCATCGTGGCAACGGTCATAACCGTGCCTTAACGGGGATTGAAAAAATCATCTTGGGAGCCTCTGTTAATCTCTCTCATTATTGGCAAGGTTGTCTTGCAGAACTTTCTGTTTGGAATCAAGCGCGTAGCCAAGAAGAAATCCAAAAAGCGATGTATCAATCTCCCTTAGTTGATGATCTTGGCTTAGTTACTTATTTATCACTCAATGGCAGTGCCGAGGATCAAACAAGTTATAGCAATCATGGTATTCTTTATGGGACAACCTGGCAACTAGATAGTCTTCCCTCCAAACCGACCTCGATCCCTAAATCAAAAACTCAGACTAGCAGTAAAGCTAGAAGGAGTGCGAAAAGGATAACAATGGTCAACGAAATTTTTAACTCCCTTGAAGAAGAAGAAGTGATTGAACAGGATGCTCCATCCGAAAATCAAGAACCTTCCCGGGAAGAGAATCCAGAATCAATTATAATTGCTGCAGAAGCTGCTCTTGCCAGCAATGAAATTGAGGAGATTAGTGAAACAGCAATTTCTCAACCAGATATCCTCACTTATTCAAACCAGAAAAAACGGTTAATTATTTGTTGTGATGGTTCTTGGGAAGACTCTGCCAGTGCTTACCCCACCAATGTGGTTAAATTCGCCGAATCTATTAAGTATATTGCCGAGGATCAAACCCCCCAAATCGTCTTTTTGTCAGGTTCTGGCACCCCCGAAGATAACGAATTTATTAAAAGTTTAGGGAATGAAACTTTTGGCTGGGGCCTTGATCGAATGATTCAAGATGCCTATCGTTTTCTTGTCCTTAACTACAATCCCACAACCGAGGATGAAATTTATTTGTTAGGTTTTAGTCGAGGCGCATATATCGTTCGTTGTTTGGCTAGTTTTATCGATAAATGTGGAATCCTAAAACGCTCTAAGATTAAAGAAATTCCCCTGGCTTATCAACTCTATCGAGACCACACCGTTAGTTCCGATAGTGCCAAAGCTCAACAATTCCGTGCCGCTAATGCTAAAAAAATTGAGACAGAAAAGGAAGATTTTCAAGATCGTATTCCAGTCAAGATGTTAGGTTGTTGGGATACAGTTGGCAATTTTGGTATTCCTGATTTAACTCCTTGGTTTCCCCTGGCTAAGTTTTATCATAAAAAATATGAATTTAGTAATACAAAATTAAGTCCGATTATCCAGAATGCTTTTCATGCTGTTGCCATTGATGAAAAACGTAAAAACTTCCCTTCCACTCCGATCAAAGCCAATCCAGAAAATCCCGAACAAGTTGTCAAAGAAGTTTTATTTGTGGGTGAACATACCTGTCTAGGTGGTGGCAAAAAAGAATATCAAGGAATTTCCGATTACCCGTTACAATGGATGATTAATCAAGCCAAAAAATTGGGATTAGAGTTTGACTCAACCACCTCTGAATCTGAGGAATTCCAAATTAAACTAGACCCGACCATCAAGTTTGATAATACTGTTAAAGGATTGTCGTCCTTAGGAGGTGAGCAATGGCGATATTTCAATACAAAAGTTGTCACTGTTCATCACAGTGTGGTAAAACGATTAAAGGCTTTTTCAGATTATCGTCCCAAAAGTCTTGAACCTTTTCTTCAAGCTTTACTTGACGACGATCAACAGACAGATTAACCTTGCTTTAGAATTAAACTAATCCTTCGCTAGAAATTTGAGGTGATTTTTATGGAACTCGATAACATTATCAAAAAAGTGGCAGGTACTTATTTAGCTTCGGCTATTATTGCTGTCATCGTGCTAATTCTGACCCTCGGACAACCCTTTGTAGTTTTTCTGGGTATTGGAGCGATGGGGTTGGTTACTGTGCTAGGAGATGCGATTGCTCAGTACGGAATTGAAGCGGTTCTGAATGCTTTTTACACTGAGCGAAGTAAAAAAGAATCCCTGGAAACACTTTTGGCTGAAATTGATGCTTTACCTCTGACTGATGACCTGAAATTAAAAACCAAAAAACACTTGACTGACCATCAAGAACAGACAGTAAAGCAGCAAGAAACGGTAACTGAGCCAACTCCTGAAAGTCCTCAAACAGTTGTTATTGAAAATGAACCAGTTATTGAAAATGAACCAGTTATTGAAAATGAACCAGTTATTGAAAATGAACCAGTTATTGAAAATGAACCAGTTATTGAAAATGAACCGGTTGTTGAAAATGAACCAGTTGTTGAAAATGAACCAGTTGTTGTTGAAGTTGAAAATGTTTAATTAGGTGTTGCTCCCTCTTGCAATAGCTGGGGGCAGCGGATGATTATTGCTAAGTATTGAGGAATTTTTTGGTCTAAGATAGCTATGCTAAATAGGAACTCTCAACATCTGATGACCTATAAAAAAATTGCCATTTATGAGCAAAGCTATCAACTTCCTGTTTTTAAAAATAGATACTTAAAAAATTTTCAGAAAATCATCAAAGAACGTCGGAAATTAATTCAAGAAGGAGTTCGCTACCATTACTATTTTGGTAAGATTATTAAACGAAAAGAAAAAATTACTCAACAAGAAATCTTGATTGAGACTCAGTTATTAATTAAAGACTATAATTTATTAATTAATGGACTAGAAATCTATCAAGACGGATATTATCGTTTTTTACTCCAACTCAGTGACAATCTCAAAATTTTATTTTCCCAAAAATATCAAGAATTGAAAATCTTAGACTACGAGAGAATAAAGTTAGAAATTAAAAATAATAATAATCAAAATATTCTCAATCAACTCAAGCTGGAAAAACAGGAAAATTTTCGGGCAATTTTGCTACTGGGAAAAACATCTTTTTTGATGTTGAGAAAAACTAAATTACTAGGGGAAGGAGTTCAGAAATTAGCCGAGGATACTCAAAAGCAGAAAAAAATTGTGCAAGCAATTATTCAAGAACTCAAAATTTATGAGGAATTAAATCATTATCAACTCAAATCTCAACGAGTTCGCCAAGAAATTGCGGATCTTGCCCAAAATGCGATTAATTTTGAAAACTACTTACAGGACTATTTTGCTCCTTTTCAATTATTAATAGAAGAAGTGATTAAGGTGGATGAAGAATTTTATGCAACAGTTGGAGAAATTAAGTATTTGGTAGATAATATTTTTCCACCTCAGCCTGCTCTCTTAGAAACGTCAGATTCAGCCATAAATTCTGAGTTTTTGCTAAATTTTCTGGCGACTGGTTACGAGAAAGAAGCAAGGTTAAAAGAGGCTTTTTCCTCTGATCAATTTAATGATTACTTATTCAATGAAAGTGAATGGTCAGAACAATTTATTTCCCTAGAAAAAACCATCAATAAATTATCTGATCATTTAGCAGAACAAGAGGCTTGTCAAAAAGACACTATCCCCAAAACTCCCCTAGCAATAGTTGTCTCTCAATTCACTCAAAACAATATTCACAAATCTTCTACTTCTAAAAATTCCCAGACTTCCCCAAATATCTTAACTCAAGAATCGGCTGATATTGATTATAATCAATTACAAGATTTGCTAAGAAAGCAACAGTGGCAAGCGGCCGATCGCCAAACAACCAAGCTACTATTGAAAATCTTGCGTAAGACCTACTGGAATGAGGTTTATCCTCAAGATATTGCTCAATTACCTTGTTCGGATCTGAAAAAAATTGATCAACTTTGGCTTCATTATAGTAATGGTCATTTCGGTTTTAGTATTCAGCAAGCCATTTTCTCTAGTCTCGGTGGTTTAGTGGATTATGAAACCCAAAAGAAACTTGGCGATCGCCTAGGTTGGCGGAAGGAAGGTCAATGGCTCAATTATGAGCAACTAAACTTTGAATTAGAGCCGAATTCTCCCCTCGGTCATTTACCCGTTCATTGGTTGATTTTTGAAGAAAATCTTTGTTACCCATCTGCGGAAGCTTCTGACAATCAAAATTCCCTGGCTTTCTGGAGAGTTGGCAATTGGTTATTGTGGCAACTTCACCTCGTTTTAAGCAAAATTCAAGCCTGTGGAATTATTCCTCTATCTGACTTTTAAAGCGATTATAGCGTTTCCCAATCTCATGAGGTACACCAAAATCTTAACTCCTGAATCCCGAATCCTGACTCCTGAATCCTGACTCCTGACTCCTGACGACCGGCTACTGACTCCTCAAAACCTAAGACTCTGTACCTCACAACTATGGGAATTGCTATATCTAAGCTGTTGACTATCTAAATTACTCGTTAATTAGGGTCTGCTGAATAAATCTAAAAACCTTGTTGGATAAGACTTTTGGACTTTTTTCCCCTCAAAAAGTGCCAGCCATTGCGGGGATCGGGGGAAAATTCAGGTACTTTT
>VYLH01000032.1_pt1 | contig 39901 bp, 27 predicted proteins | sample 5114361 | NCBI WGS metagenome assembly VYLH01 (sample SAMN12291772, study PRJNA351875) | freshwater metagenome | isolation source: freshwater lake | place: USA: Michigan, Kent Lake | collected 2013-08-15
CGGCAGGGCTGGCGGTGGCGCCGGCGGCACCATTCGCGCCCTCGCCACCGAGTTCGACTTTGTTGCCAGTGTGAACCTGCAGGGTGGCAGGAACTCCGCCGGCGACGCCCGCGGCGCGAATGGCCGCTTCCAGGTCGGGGCCCACGTCGCCGATGCTTATTCCCCCGGTGCGATCAACGGCAGCGTCGCGATCCTCGAAGCGCCCGCCGATGCGAATCCGTTCTTCGCCGGCTCGCCGCGGACGCAGTACCTCGCCAACCTCAGCGGCGGGGCGGCGATCGCGGGAATCGTGCCGGGTCTGAGCGCGAGCGGGATGCTCGCCGGGCTTGAGGTGCCGCCCGATGCGGTGGGCGCCATCGTTTTCACGATCATCGATTTCCCGCCGCTGCGGTACAACGTCTCGAACACCACGGCGTGGATGTTCCTGAATCTCTCCGGTGCGCCCCTCAACTCCCCCATGTGGGGCGCGGGCTCGAGCGGATTCAAGACGACTCTCAAGCAGTTTGGCTGGGCCAAGGACACCCGTTTCGGAGGTCTCGGCTCGAGCACACTCTTCTCTCTTCCCGCCGACGCTGTGTATGTCACCACAACCAGTGGCCCGCTGGACTTTCTGAATGTCATGTCGGCATCAGCGACCAGCAACGGACACGCGGTGTCGATCGACAACGAGACGATTCAGTTGAACGAGGTGCTGTTCCTGCGGCCGCCGCCTCCGGTGTGCGTGGGGGACTTCGACGGCGATCGTCTGGTGGACGATCCAGACTTTGTGCTCTTTGCATCCATGTACGAGCTGCTGCTCTGCGATGCACCGGGGATGCCGATGTCCTGTGCCGGAGATCTCAACGCCGATCGCCTGGTGGACGACGCCGACTTCGTGCTCTTTGCCGCGGCGTACGAGCAGTTGTGGTGTCCCACCTGATCGCTGAGTGAAGTTGGGCAATCTAGTGAGTTCCGGTCATCCTTCGGGGCCGTCGGACTGTCGCGGAACGGTGTTCGGCGCTTCATCCGGATTTCCGTGTCCGAACATCCGATGAGGAAACGTCCCTAGAGGTGCGGAGATGCCGTGCATGCGCAGCGACCACGGACAACGCGGAGGCACTAGCCGGGTGATCGCGCGGGTCGTCGCCGCGATCGCTGCAACGATCACTGCCCGAGCGAATGCTGCGGGCATCTGCGAAGCGACGCCGAACGCGGCTCCGGTCTCCGCAACCGGTATTGCCTGGCTCGACTTCTTCACCGGCGGCGGGTACGACATACCGCGGCCGCACTGCTTGGCGCTTGCCGACAGCACGAGCGACTGGCCCTGGATCGCCGTCCTGCTGGTGCTCACCGGCGGCGTTATTGCTGCCTACTTGCGAATCTTCGCCTTCTGGATGCACTCGTACTGCGCGGAGAAGAAGCAGGACCGCAACCAGAAGCTCTTTCAGCTCGCGACGATCTTTCTTCTCTGTGCCATCTGCGGCTACGCGATGTCGATGCTGATGTTCGTCTGGCCGGCGTACCGCCTGGTCGCGGTCTTGCTGTTCGTGCTCAACGTCTGCAGCTGGACACTTTGCTTCAACCTCCGCCCGTTTCAGCACGCGTTCTCGGCCGGACGCCTGGAGCGACAGCTGCGCGACAGCGTCGAATCGCGAGCCCGAGATCTCGAGGCCGAGGTTGCGGTGCGAGCCCGGGAGGCCAATCGCCTCGCGGAAATTGCTCGGCGCACGGCCAACGCCGTGATCATCACCGATCGGAGCGGTCGGGTGGAGTGGGTGAACGAAGGCTTCACGCGCATCACGGGGTTCACCAGCGTTGAGATTGTCGGACGAAAGCCCGGCGAACTGCTGCAGGGCCCGCTCTCGGATCCGCGTGAGGTTGAGAAGATCCGTGCGGCGGTCACGCGGGGTGAGGCCGTCACCGCGGAACTGATCAACTATCACAAGCAAGGGCACACCTACATCATCAAGATCGAGATCGAGCCCCTTCGCGATCAGAATGGCGAACTCAACGGCTTCATGGCGATCGAGTCGGACGTGACCGAGCAGCGCAGGAGCGAGCGGAAGATCCGCGAACAGAGCGAACAGCTGTCGACGCTCGTGCACAACCTTCCGGGCGTGGCCTTCCGCGTGGCCTGTGACGAGCAGTGGACAAACCTGTTTGTCAGCGACGCGATCGAATCCCTCACAGGCTATCCCGCGTCGGACTTCATCAACAACGCGGTCCGTGATTGCGCCAGCATCACACACCCCGACGATGTCGCGGTGATCGATGCCGCCGTCGCCGAAGCAGTCAAGACGCGATCAGGCTACAACGTCGAGTACCGCATTATCCATCGATCCGGTCAGACTCGCTGGGTCAACGAGCGGGCGAGCGTGATCGTCGAAGGCGACAGGCCACTGTACATCGATGGCGCTCAATACGACATCACCGAATTGCGCGAGGCTCGCGAAGCCGCCAGTGCGGCCAGCCAGTCCAAGAGCGAGTTTCTCGCGAACATGAGTCACGAGATCCGTACGCCCATGACCGCGATCCTCGGCTTCGCCGATCTGCTTGCCGAATCGGCCGCCCGCAGCGGTGATGGCGAGACTGTGGAGCATGTCGACATCATCCGTCGCAACGGCCAGCACCTTCTGGCGCTCATCAACGACATCCTGGACCTCTCAAAGATCGAAGCAGGCAAGATGACTGTCGAGAGCGTGGATCTGGCCCCGCGACACCTGATCGAGGACGCGATTCACGCTCTCGCCGGGCGCGCCGCCGAGAAGGGCATCGCGCTGCGCGCAGAGATCGACCCGAAACTGCCCGCCGCGATCCGCAGCGATCCGCTCCGCATGCGTCAGGTGCTGCTCAACCTGCTCGGAAACGCCATCAAGTTCACCCGTGCAGGCTCGGTCACCCTGAATGTCTCGGTGGCGCCCGGGTCGATGCTCCGCTTCGAGGTCTCCGACACCGGTGTTGGCATGTCGCCCGAAGCGGTCTCCCGACTCTTCCGACCCTTCGAGCAGGCGGACTCTTCCACGACGCGACGCTTCGGGGGAACCGGTCTGGGTCTTCGTATCAGCCGACGCCTTACCCAGATGCTCGGCGGAGACATCGAAGTGAGCAGCGAGCTGGGAATCGGCAGCCGCTTCGTCGCGACCTTCGCCCTTGTCGAGGGCGCCGACAGCCTCGCGGCGATCGTCGTGCCCTCGGACGACCACGAGAGCTTGCTCCGCGGTGTGCGTGTGCTCCTCGCCGAGGACGGCCCGGACAACGTCCGCCTCATCTGTCACGTGCTGCGAAAGGCCGGTGCGTTCGTCACGGCCGTCGGCAACGGCGAGGAGATGCTCGGGGCACTGACGGTCGACGGCGATCCCGCCTCCGCGCTGCGTCCCCACCATGGATTCGATCTGATCATCACCGATATTCAGATGCCCGTGATGGACGGCTTCGAGGCGGTGCGTCAGTTCCGTGCCCGCGGCGGAGAGACGCCGATCATCGCTCTGACGGCGCACGCGATGCGGGGCGACCGCGAGAAGTGCATCGAAGCGGGCTGCGACGCGTACGCGACCAAGCCTATCGACCGTAACGCTCTCGTCGCAGCCTGTTATCGCTTGCTGAGCAACGCCCGGAAGCAGCATGCTCCGGACGCCGCGGCGTGATGCCGGGTCTTTACGGCTCCGAGCGGATCGACGCGGTCTTGGGCTCGACCTGGGACGGCTCGGGATAGTCGATTCGGGCGTGGTGGATGCCCGCCAGCGTGCGGCTCACGCTCTCGGTGATGCGGTGCAGGTCGCGAAGCGAGATGTCGCAGTCTTCGAACTGCCCGTCGAGCAGACGCTTGTTGGCAATCGACTGCACGAGTGATTCCAGCCGCGCCGGCGTCGGATCGTCGAGTGCGCGTGCCGCACTCTCGACCGCGTCGGCGACCATCAGAATCGCCGCCTCCTTGGTCTGCGGGCGGGGACCCGGGTAGCGGTACTCGTACTCATCGGGCACGTGCACGTCGTCTTCGCTCAGGCCCTGGCTCTCGGCGGCGTCCAGCGCCCGCTTGCGGGCGCGGTGGTAGAAGTACTCCACCAACGTCGTGCCGTGGTGGCTCTCGATGAAGTGCTGGATGCCCAGTGGCAGCGAGTATGCCCTTGCCATTTCGACGCCGTCCTTCACGTGCCCGACGACGACCAGCAGGCTCATTGCCGGGGTGAGTTTGTCGTGCCGGTTGGGCCCGCCTCCCTGGTTCTCGACGAAGTACTCGGGCTTGTTCATCTTCCCGATGTCGTGGTAGAGGGCGCCGACGTACGCGAGCAGGCTGTTGGCTCCGATCGCCTCGGCCGCGGACTCGGCGATGTTGGCCACCGTCACGCTGTGGTTGTAGGTGCCGGGGGCCCGCATCTGCAGCTCGCGGAGCAGCGGGTGCTTGGGGTCGCGCAGCTCGATGAGCGTCATGCCCGTGGTGATGTCGAAGACGCGCTCGATGGTGGGGAGGATGAAAAGGATGGCCCCGCCAACGACCAGAGCGGCCACACCCGCGACACCCGCGTCGGTGGCGATCTCCCACACCGCGCTGGCGGGCGAGAGCGGCCGTTCGATCGCGCCGATCAACCCCGTCGCCGCCGCGACCGCGATTCCGGTCGCCATGGACATGCGGATCACGCTGGCCCGATCCCGTACATCGTGCAGGAACAGCACCGATGAACAGATGCCCAGCAGCATGATCGCGTACTCGCCCGCGGAGAGTTGCAACGCGAGCGATACGAGAAGGCCGTGGAGCACGCCGTAGGCCAAGGCGACCCGCTGGTCATAGGCGATACAAAGCAGGATGGAGACGAAGATGGTGGGCACGATCGCCGTCGCCGCGGCGAACTCGGGCTTGAAGGATGTGCCGATCACCGCGACGCCCAGGGCCGACGCCAAGAGCACGCACACGCCGATGATCCGCCGCGTGTTGCGCCGGATGCCCGACGCGAACAGCGCCGTGTACGCGACCAGCGCGAGCGTGATCGCCGTGATCACCGCGGCCAGCGCTGCGTCCCGCAGCCAGACCCGCCACTTGTCCGCGTCCTTATCGAACGCCGCCATCTCGGCCTTGTAGAGCGTCAGCTGGGCATCGGTCAGCACATCGCCGCGGCGGAAGATGATCTGGCCCGCCGGGCTCTCGCTGATGACGGTGCGCACGTCGCGTGCCGAGGCGTCCTTGGCCAGAGCGGTGCCCGTCTCGTCGAACTTGAACGTCGGCTTGCCGAGCTTGACCGTGCGTTCGACCACCAACTGGCGCAGCACGCCGCTGAAGCCCGCCTCGCGTGCCAGCGACAGCAGACCTTGGCGTAGCTTGGCCTCGTCACCGATGTTCAGAACGTCCCGTCGCGGCACGCCGGGCACGAACGTGATCTGTGCCGGGGCGTTCTCCGCCGCGGGCTCCTCGAACGCGAGCGTGATCTCGGTGTGCAGGCCTTCCTGTGTCGCCCGCTGCCACGTCGCCGCGTCGAGCAGCGGCAAGTTGCGCAGGGCGTTCCCGTAGTCGCCCACCATCGCCATCCACTGGGGCGAAGGCTCGCCGTTCTTGGATTCAGCCTGGATCGCCGCCAGCGACTCGGGCGTGAGTTTGAACTGCTCCTTGATCGAGGCTTCGACCTGATCGATCGACTGCACCCGTGCCAGCGTGCGGGGCAGGTTCTCCAGCGAGCCGCCGAGTTCCTTCAGAACCGGGATGTCCGCCGCGAAGACCCACGGCGTGCGCTGCCGAGCCGCCTCGCGGGCCCGGTCGGTCGCTTCAGTGTCCTCGCTCTTGATCGGCACCCGCACCAGCCGCGTATCGACCATCACGCGTCCGACCGCGACCAGCGGCTGCCTTCGCGCCCACACCGACAGCGCCGTCGCCACCAGCACGAAGCACAACGCCGCCACGATCGCCATCGCGATGTTGGGGGTCGCGAACAGCGGGCTGAGCTTGCCCGCGATCGCCTCGGCGAGGCGGGTGGAGGCCCGGTGCTTGGCGCGGATGGCCGCCGCGCGGGACTGGGGTTTGGCGTTCTCGCCGGGCATCAGAGGTCCTTGCCTTCCGCCAGCTCGCCATCTTGCAGATCAAGGTCCGGCGTGTCGTCGTCCTCGCCGTAGGCCTCGATGATGCGTTGCACGATCGGGTGGCGCACCACGTCGGTCTTGGTGAGCTGCGAGAAGCCCACGCCGTTGGTGCGGTTGAGGCGGCGCACGGCGTCGATCAGCCCGCTCTCGCGCGGGTCGGGCAGATCGATCTGCGTCGTGTCGCCGGTCACGATCATCTTGCTCCCGTGGCCCAGCCGGGTCAGGAACATCTTCATCTGGCCCTTGGTCGTGTTCTGGGCCTCGTCGAGGATGATGACGGCGTGGTTGAGCGTTCGGCCCCGCATGTACGCCAGCGGCACGACCTCGATCACGTCGCTCGCCATGAAGCGCTGGATCGTGCCAAAGTCCATCATGTCGTGCAGGCCGTCGAGCAGCGGACGCAGGTACGGGTTCACCTTGGCCTGCAAGTCACCGGGCAGGAAGCCGAGCTTCTCACCCGCCTCGACCGCGGGACGCACCAAGATCAACTTGCGGCACCGATCGGTCTTGAGCAGATGCACCGCCGCGGCGACCGCGAGATAGGTCTTGCCCGTGCCCGCCGGGCCGACGCAGAAGACCAGATCGTGATCGCGGATGGCTTCGATGTACGCCTGCTGGTTGATGGTCTTGGGCTTCACCGGGCGCCCGGCGCTGAAGACGGCCAGCCGGCCGTCCCAGTCTTCGAGCGGGGCCACACCCATGCCGTTCATGGTCGGGTCGTCGAACGCGTCGCTGCCGCCGACGCGGCCGCGCTTGTCTTCCGAGATCGACTCCTCGCTGATCAGGTCGAGCACCTGTTGGCGGCTGATCGCTTTCGTCTCCTCGGCGGCCTCGTTCAGGCGTTCGAGCACCCGCCGGGCGATGGTGACCGGGGTCCGCTCGCCTCGGAGATGGACGACCGTATCGCGGGCGCTGACACTGATGCCCAGGGCCTCGCGGAGGATCTTGAGGTTGCGCTCCGCCGAGCCCAACACCGCGACCCGTTTGGGGCCGGTGGGCACGCGGAGCGAAGCTTCGAGTCGGTCAGTCGCTGGCAAGAGTTGGACGGCGTGTGCCGCCCTCCGGGGGGTCGCAGTTTTTACCACAGAGACACAGAGGCGCAGAGAGACGAGGAGGGAGACGAGGAGAGAGACAAGAAGGGGATGGTTTCAAGGCACCGACGGTTCAATGCCTTTCCAATCTCCCCTCTCTGTGTCTCTGTGCCTCCGTGGTGAACTGCCTTGGATCGGTCAGGAACAAAAGTGTACGGAACGTCGAACCCGCGGCCGCCGGGGTCGGATCGCCCCGACAGTCTCCGGCCCCACGCCCCCGCCCCATCCACTATCATCGGCCACCTTCCCGGACGTGATCATGACCAATCAAAAAGCGAACATATTGGTTCTCGGACTTACAGCATCGATTCTGAGCGTTGGCGGCCTATGCACGCTCAGCGGATGCTCCGGCGGCGCGGGCGGGCGAGGCGGAATGTTCACGATCGAGGGCACGACGGTGCGAGCGATGGGGGAATGGTCGGACGTCGACGCCGCGGTCATGGCCGCTGCCGGTCGCCGGGGTGTGGTGGTCGAGAGCGTGGACACGTCGGACCGAAGGGTCTTCGACTACCGGCTGATCACGGCCAAGCAGGACGATGTCTCACTGGTCATCGCCCGCGACGCCGCGCCCGACCCGACGCAACGCCTGAGTCAGGAAGGCCCGATCCCGCTGCGGATCTCCTGCCGCGTCGGCGCGTTCGGTGACTCAACTCTCGAGCGCGACCTGATCGACGACATCCGGTCGAGGCTCGGAGAGTTGACGGGGGCGTTTACGAGTAAGCCGCTGCCGAGTGGGTGGTGAGACTGGCATCAAGCCTGTCGCACGGAGGTGAGAGAGAACCGATCGGTCACCACCCAAGCGAGCGCGACAATCGCCATGCCGCACCACACGCCAAACGCGGCCGCGGCGCATGCGGGCAAAGCAGATTGAACGGTCGGCCACGGCGCGACAGAGGCCGCCACACTGATTGCGATGCACGTGGCGACCAAGGCGGTCAAAATGACAATCATCAGCACGAGCCCGCGGCGGAGGTCTTCCGTGGTCGGGGCGGGGCGATGTGATTTCGAGTACGCAACGCTTGTCAACACAATTGCCGCCAGCAGGATCACAAAGGGCGAGCCCCCGCCGGGGGTCATGGAAGCGCGACTCAGGCTGCCCAAGAACACCATGGTCGCCAGCAGCAGCGGAAAACCAACCATCGCCCACCACTTCGGAACGTTCGGCACGCCGCGTCGGAACAGAGCCGCGCCCATCACCGCGGTCATCATCGGAAACAAGAGCGAGTTCGAGCCGGCCGCGCCGGGCACGAGCCACTCCGTTATTGCCATGCCGCTGACCGCGGCGGCGAGGCCGATGATCAGGCCGACGAGCATCCAGACCGGATGACGCAGCGACGGCGCTGTCTTGCTGCCATCAACTGACTGCGTCGCTGTGTCCATGAAGACCCCCAAATCCGTGAACACGTAGCATCGACCCCACGCTTGCGCGTGGGGTTCGTCAAGGCATCACTCGAGGTACGTATACCCCTCCATCCCCTGGTCGTAAAACTTCAAGAGCGCCTGACCGTCCGCCACCGTCATCGTGCCCGCCTTCACGGCTCGCTCGATATCGCGGCGCATCGACTTGATCAGGTCCTCGTGGTCGTACTGCACGTAGCTCAGCACTTCCTTCACGGTGTCGCCTTCGACCACCTCATCGAGGTCCCAGTCGCCGACGCCCGGTGAGTCGTCGAACGAGACGTGCACCACGTGCGTGTCGCCGTAGAGATTGTGCAGGTCGCCCAACACTTCCTGGTACGCGCCGAGCAGGAACATGCCGAGGTAGTACGGCTGGGGCTTGTGGTCGCCCTGCTTGTAGTGCAACTCGTGCAGCTCCAGCACGGGCTTGCTGATCATCTTTTTGTCGCAGAACTTGTCCACCTGGCCGTCGGAGTCGCAGGTGATGTCCGCCAGGATCGCGCGGCGGTTGGGCTCCTCGTTCAGGCGATGGATCGGGCAGATCGGGAACAACTGATCGATCGCCCAATGGTCCGGCAGGCTCTGGAAGACGCTGAAGTTCACGTAGTAGATGTCGCTCAGGACCTGCGGCAGGTCGGACAGATCATCCGGCAACTCGCCCTTGGTCCGGGCCAGCATCAGCACCTTGCGCCCGATCGCCCAGAACAGCCGCTCCGCCGAGGCACGCATCTTGAGCGACATGTAGCCGAGGTTGAACAGGCTCATTGCCTCGTCGCGTGCCTGCACGGCGTCGTGGTACACCTCGACCAGGTTCACCTTCGGCTGGTCCAGCATCTCAAACGCGTCGACGAGCTCGATGATCGGCTGGGGCTTCTGCTTCTCCTCGCGCATCAGCTTCTTCAGCGCGGGCATGTCGGGGTCGCTGGGGAAGTTGGTCTTGCCCAGCACATCGACGATGAGCAGCGACGAGTGCGCGACCATGGCGCGGCCGGACTCGCTGAGGATGCGGGGGTGGGGGAGTTCGGCGGTGTCGCAGACGGACTTGATGCGGTAAACGATGTCGGCCGCGTACTCGGCGACGCCGTAGTTGACGCTGGAGGGCGAATCGCTCTGGCTGCCGTCGTAGTCGATGCCCATGCCGCCGCCGACGTCGATGGTGTCGAGCCCGGCGCCGAGCTTCTTGAGTTCGACGTAGATGTGCGAGAGCTCGTTCACCGCGGCCTTGATGTTGCGAATGTCTCCGACCTGGCTTCCGATGTGGAAGTGGATCATGTTGAGACAGTCCGCCATGTCGTGCTTCTTGAGGAAGTCGAGGGCGTGGAGCATCTCGGAGACGGTCAGGCCGAACTTGGAGCGCATGCCGCCCGACGACTCCCAGCGGCCGGTGCCCTGGGTGCTGGGCTTGGCGCGGATGCCGATGCGCGGGCGCACGCCGTAGCGCTTGGCGTGATGGACGATCAGTTCGAGATCGGTGAACCGCTCGACGACGGGGATGATGTGCCGCCCGAGCTTGGTGGCGAGGATGACGGTCTCGATGAACTCGCTGTCCTTGAACCCGTTGCAGACCACGGGCATGTTGGGCAGGTTCTCGGTGAGGCCGAGCACGGCGAGCAGCTCGGGCTTGGAACCAGCCTCGAGCCCGAAGCCCAGGGCGGCGCCGTAGTCGCGGACTTCTTCGCAGAGCTGGCGCTGCTGGTTGACCTTGATCGGATACACGCAGCAGTAGGTGCCGGTGTACTGGTGTTCCTTGATGGCGTTGTCGAAGGCCTCGCGGATCTCGGTGAGGCGGTGCTTGAGCAGGTCCCGGAGGCGGATGATGACCGGCGTCCCGATCTCGCGCTCGCGCAGGCCCTCGATGACCTCGTGCAGGTCGATCTGGCGCTTGGCGTCGCGCTCGGGCATGACGCAGAGGTGGCCCTCGGCGTTGACGCCGAAGTACCCGCCGCCCCACTCGCGGATGGCGTAGAGCCGCTCGGCGTCGGCCACCGTGAAGGGCGGCGAGACCGGCACGGGCTCGTGCTGCTGGATGGAGACGGACTTGCCGTTGCCATTGGTGGCGGGCCCATTGGCGGGATTCAGATTAGAGCCGGTGCTGGTGAGAGTGGCCATCGGAGAGTTGGGAAAGATGGCGCGCGGGAGCGCGCTGGATGGGGGCAAGACAACGACCCAGATACGAGGACCAGAGCCGCGGGCTTCAGCCCGCGCGGTCTCCGTAAACAGAAAGTTCGAGTGTCCAACCTCCAACAGGTGCGATCGCCCGCGGCAGCTCAACGCCCATTCCGTCAGCGCTGGTTGGACATCGGAATCGAGGGATGGAGGGGTGGAGGACGTGGCCACCAACCCCGAACAACCCAACGACCCGAGGTGCGCCACCAGCGCCGCCGTCGGCCGAAGAATCGCGGCACCAAAAAGATAGCGTGCAAGTCGGTGCGGTGAAAGAGGTTTGTGCCAAAATCCTCGATCCGGCGAGGCTCCGTTTTCCCTTATCGCTTCGTCACCCACACCGCAAACGTCTTGTACACCATCCCCGCCACCAAGAGCGCCACGATCGCAAACAGGATCCGCCAGAACGCTCGATCGGTGACGGCCTCCGCCGCTCCGGTGGTCTGCAGCAGGCGCTCCCGGGCCGCGGCGTTGATGTCGCCGAGGCGTCGCTCCCACGCGGCCGACGCCAGCAGTTCGTCGCCGCTCTTGATCGCCTGGTTGATCTCCTTCGCCATCGCGCCCACCTTCTCGGCGGCCGAGGTGTAGTCCTCGAGCCGCCGGGCGCTGGGGCCGCTGAGGCCGGCCGATTCCAGCCGCGTGAGCAGCCGATCCGCCGCCGCGAGGGTCTCACGCAGTTCCGCCGAGGCCTTCTCCGCGCTCGTGATCGTCCGATCCGCGGCGGTTGCGGTCGCCTGGGCCGCGTCAACGAGTTTCGCTCCGGCCGTGATCGTGTCGCCCAGCGTCGCCAGCGTCTTGTCCGCCGCCTGCTGGCGCGAGGCCAGTTCGTCGATGATCTTCCGCGGCTCGGTCTGGAGCAAGTTTCGGATCTCCCGCAGCTCGTTGGGAATCGACTCTGAGAGTGTGGACGTGCGTTCGAGCGACTGCAGTCCGCCGGTCAGTTCCTTCCGAAGCATCGCCCGGCTCACAACGTGATCGAGCTGCCAGCCGATGAGCATCGGCATTCGCTTACCGACATAGAACGATCGCTCGGCGAGCCGCCGGGCGCGTTCGAGGCTGTCCACCGCGTTCTCGACCGGGGCCATGAGACCGCCGCCGCTGCGGACCTGGTTCTCCAGCGAGCGGGCCCGCTCTCCCGCCGCCTGCTCGAAGCGGATCATCGCGACAAACCGCAGGTCCGCGTTCTTCTTCCGCCAGGATCGCACCTGATCCTGAACTTCGGCGATCTGTTCGGGCTTGAGCACCCGGGCCGCCAGAGCCAATGCCTCGGCTTGCCCCGCGTCCATCGCCTCGATGATCGGGGCCGCCTCTTCCTCGAACAGCGTCTTCGCCTCAGCCTCTTCGACCCAGACGACGTGCTGCACCGTGACGAGGGTGAGCAGGTCCAGAAGCTGCGAAAGCGCATCGGATTCGGAGGCAACGTCGTAGGTCGAGATCGCGGTGACGACCTTGAGGTACGCCGCGTCGGCGATGTCGCCCGATTCCTTGGCGCTCTCGATCACCTGGTCGCACGCCGTCGCCACCCGGGCGACGTAATTGTCGGCAAAGACGTTGGTGAGTTCGTCCAATTGGGCGATCGTCACCGGCCCGCCGGGGTCGGCACGCCCCGCCGCGACACGCTCGGTCGCGTTCCGCGGGGCGAACGCGTCGTACTGCATGCAGCCGGTGAGGGCCAGCACCACCAATCCGCCGATGAAGCATCCGCCGCGCACACGCACCTCCGGGGACAGGGTCCCTCATCAAGGTGCAGGCTATCCGATCGGGCCACGGTCCGCAGCCCAAGTTCCGCAGCCCAAGTTCCGCAGTCCAAGTTCCGCAGTCCGGCTACTTCACGACTTCCAGCAGATACACGAAGTAGCAGTTCTCGTACTCGCTCTTGCCCTTCAAGGGCAGGTGCATCGAATGCCCGCCGATCAATGTGCTCGGCACCGGCACCCACACGCCCACCTGCTCGTGCTCCAGCACCTTCAAGCCCGCCGCCTCGACCCGCGCTCGAAACGCCGCTTCGGTGAACAAGTGGATGAAGTGCTTGTTCGGGCCCTTGGTCTTGACCTTCTTGCAGTGACCGTTGGCGACGGTGACCATGATCTTGGCCCCGTTCACGCACACCCGCCGCAGCTCGCGCAGGGCCTTGTCCACGTTCGGCACATGCTGCAGCATCTCGACGCACGCGACCATGGTCACGCAGTCGTCCGCGATGGGCAGATCCTCGATCGACCCCAGGCACAGGTTCACGCGCCGATCGCGCTTCAGCACGCGGCGGACCTGGAACTCGCTCAGCCCGAACTCGACCGCGTTGTACGCCAGGTCCCTGGGCAGGAAGCGCCGGATCGACATGTCGCCCGGCCCGCACTCGAGGAACACGGTGTTCGAGTCCGCGTAGCGCCGCATCCACTTGGCGAGTCGGTACTGCAGAAACTGGTGCCCGAGGATGTTCTCGCTCGCACGCCGCAACGGCCACAGCAAGCCCTTGATCGCGCTCTTGAGGCCCGAGTTGGGCCGGATGCCGGCAACAAATGAGTTCCAACCCGCTTCGTCGGTACGGTTGACGGCGAGTGACTCGCTGACAGGAATGGGCACCCCGAGCACCTCGACCGATTTGGTCGTGCGCCACGCGAGCCGCCCGTGGTGATCAAGTGAAGAAGGCATGGACGATCATCAGGAGGGCCGTAGAGAGTGTGGCGGCTTGACTGGGTGGTGGGAATGGGGGGAATGAACTTCCGGATGCTACCGGCCGTACTGGGCGTCGGCTTGTGTGTATCCGTCGTCGGCGAGCGGCAGATCCGGAAGATCGCTCGCGACCGGCAGCGGCTCACCACCCGCCAATTCGCGCTCGAACTCGCGTTGGCGGGCCCGGGCTTGCTCGTCGAAGAAGATCTTGCCCAGGATGATCCAGTAATAGAACGGCGTGGGCTGTCCGATGATCGAGCCCTGCTTGAGCGAGGTCATGAACGCGAACATGCACGTGCCGATCCACGCCGCCACCGTGCCGCGTGCGACCGGGTCATTGCCCCAGATGCGGATCATGTCGCGCCCGTAGCAGAAGGTGTAGTACAGCGTAATGCCAAAGAGCGTGAGCCCGAAGATGCCGTAGTCGAGCATGATCTCGGCCACGATGTTGTGCGGGTAGTCAATCAGTGATCCCGTAAAGAACGGGAAGCTGTTGGAACCCTTGCCGACGACCCACGCGGCCGGGTCGCTCAGGAAGATCTCTAGAGCCTTGCTCAGACGCTTGCCGCGGTCCTCGGTGGCCTCGCCGACCAGGCCGCCCGACCAGCGGCGAGTCGCTTCTTCGCTCAGCGCGAAAGTGAAGGTCAGGTAGATCAGCAGCAGCAGGAACCCGACGCCCGCGGCGACGCCGAGGAACTGATTGGCGTTCTTCACCTGGCGGGCGATGGGGTACATCGTCACGGCGATGATGACCGCGAAGATGATCTGCCCGCGCGATCCCGACACGACCGTCAGGGCCAGCCCGAGCATCAGACCGGCGATCGTGAACACAAACCCCAGCCGCCCCTTGTCGCGGAAGTTCATGAACGCCGCACAGATCATCATCATGCCGCCGGTGTCGGCCAGCGCCAGTGGGTTGGACGTGAAGTCCGTCACGCCATAGGTCTTGCCCAGGTTGATGATGAAGCGACCGCCGGCCCATTCGGCCGAGGGATTGAACAGGAACAGCAAGGTCACGATCGCGCCCAAAAGCACCGTCAGGAACAGGCCTTGGCGCAGCTCATCGAGGGACGACAGCAGAAACGGATAGATGCACAGGAACACGACCATGTAGGGGATCGCGTCGAAGTACATCCTCTTCGCGGTCTCCGGGCTGGGCGTGTACAGCAGGCCGAAGGTCACCATCGCGTACAACGCGAGCGTCGCCCACGTCACCGGGTGGAACACCGTTTTGATCGACAGTTCCTTCTTCGAGGCCTTGTACAGCACGGCCATCGCACCGATCGCCGCGATCGCCGCTGACATCTGCGGTCCGTATTGGACCAACTGAGGGAAGTACCCCTGCAGGACCTGCTTGAACGGGAACATGAGATTGATGAGCGCAAAGGCCCACGCCGGCTTCGCGATCGAGTAGACCGAGATCACCAGCAGCGCGAAGATGGCAAGAACGCCCAGGAATTGGGTCATGGCTCAACGGGCGGGCACCGGCGGCGGCATCGCCCGAGAACGATATCGGTCGCTGAGGCCCATCGGTTCGGCGGATTGTCGGGCCGGAGCCAAAGTCGCCTCGACGCCACCCCCGCGTCGCCTGCAAGACGGGTGTCCGTTCGGTGGACTCTGCGCTTGTTCGCGATCACACGTCGGCAAAGCGGCGATGGCGGTGGGCCGGCGTGCGGGCGACCCGCGTGCTCCGAATGCGCCGCGGGCGATGCCCCAGGCGCCCCGTCCCTTTGGCCGGAAGTGAATCGATAAGTTCTTTGCGGGCAGGGATTTCAGACACGGGTTCGGGGGCCAGCACCAGCGGCGTCGGTGCCACGGCAGGCTGGCGCAAGGCGGCGGGGCGGTTTTCGCGTCGTACGGGTGCCGCGGCCGTCACTTTCCGATCCGCCTGCCACACCGCAAAGCACAGCACCGGCAGCACGAACGCGCCGAGGATGCCTCCCAGTTGCCACGTCGCAAGCAGCGGCAGTGTCTCGGGTTGAACGTAATACCACACCAGTGCGGCACCGGCAAGGAGCGTCAAGCCCCCGACCGCGGCAACACCGGCGAAACGAACTGAACGAACGACCTGGTCCATGGTCTACAACAACAAAGCGGCACCGCCGCGGAAAGCTTGATCGATGCGACGGCGCGTCAGCGCAATCGGGAGAGCAAATCTACCAGCGATCCCGCGCGGATTCAATCGATCGAAGCGCGCAAGCGTTCAACTTCAGATTCTTGCAAAGATTGTGTTGTGGATTTCGTCCCCAGTTCGCAGCCGCCCGCGGGTTCGGCGAGCATCTTCGAGCCCGCCGAACGTCCGAGCGGCCGTGAATCCGCCGAAGCCGGAATCGGAATACATTGAATGACATGGACATGCGCGAGCACTTCGCCGGCCGAGCCGCGGGCTTCAACGCCCGCGCGGCGTCCATGGGCCCCATCTCCAGACTTTTCCTGATCGCGGTCGCGATCTTTGCGATCCTTCTTCTGCTAGTGCTCGCGATCCCGATCTTGTTGATCGGCGCACTCGTGCTCCTCGTCTTGCGGCTGTGGCTGCGCCTCAGGCTCTGGTGGGCTGGTGATCCCACCCGCTTCCGCCCCGGTCAGATGGACGACGAGGGCCGCCAGAACGTTCGCGTGCGTCTGCCCGACGGGCAATGAGGCCCGATGGGCTCTACAGGCCGTGCTCGCCCTGATCGATCAGCCGACGGGGGATGAACGCGATCATCACGCCGCTGAGCATGAGCACGCCCGCGAAGATCGAGGCGGTGATGGTCAGGCTGCTCGTCAGCCCGAAGATCCACTGCGCCAGCGGCGGCCCGACCAGTGCCAAGGACCATGCGCCGCCCATCATCAGGCCCGACGCAAGCGTCGTCCGGTGCGGCAAAAGCCGCTGGGCCGCGGCGATCGAGAGCGGCACCGTGCCCGCGTACGCCCCGCCCACCAGCACGCTCACCGCGAATGCCACGCCGAAGCTGGGGCTCGCGGGCATCGCCAGCACCGCCGCCGCACCGACGCAAGGCGTCACGATCATCGCCAGCCGCGAGCGCGACGCGGGGACCAAGCCGCCGATGAGAAGCCCGAAGACGCCCATGCCGATCGCCATCGCCGCCTGCAGCGGCCCGTTCACACGGCTGGCGTCGTGACGCAGTTCGGTGGTTAGCAGCTCCGGCAGCGTCGAGGCCGTCACGCCGGAGATCCCGTTCTTGCCCAGAACATGGATCTCGCTCCACCGCACCAATACCTGCACCATCGCCATATTCACGATGAAGCGCAGGGCGTTGCTCGCGTACAGCACCCACACCGCGGCCCACCGTGCGGCACGCTCCTTCTCCGGCAGCGACCGATGCGAGTGCGCCGCGTGAGCATGTCGATGGGCCGAGTCGTGCGTGGCCCAGGCCAGCAGCACCGCGGTGAACGCGGCGGGGACGAGGCCGACGAGGAACGACTTGATCCCCAGCACCTCGGCCCAGATCGGTGCGGTGAACGCGCCGCCCGCGCCGCCCAGAATGCCCGCCGCGAAGAAGATCGAGACGCCCATCGAGCGCCGGCGCCCCGAGAGATGCCCCATGACCGCCGCCGCAGGAGGGTGGAACGCCCCAATCCCCGCGGCCCCGAGCACCTGCAGGATCAGCAGCTTCCAGAACGAATCCGCAAACCCGATCAGCCCGATCGCCAACGCCGCGACCATGAGGCCGATCGTGCCCAGCGAGCGGGTGTCACGCTTATCGCCGACCAGCGCGACAACCGGCTGGATGATGCCGCTGGAGAGCGACCCGGCGGCGATCAGTGCCGCCCCTTGAGCGGGCGTCATCGAGGCCTGTTCCTCGAGCACGCTCAAGAGTGGGATGACCAGGGCGGAGAAGAAATCGACCACGCCGTGGGAGATGGCAATGGCGCCCAGGCGGGCGCGGACCCGGGCGGCCCGCGACGAGGCGTGGGGCTCGACCAGCGGCACGGAAGCCCCATGGGGAGCAACGGACGGAACGGATTCGGCGTTGGTGGAAAGCGTGGCGATGGCGTGTCCCTTGCCCGGACCGCGGCCGGGCCCTCATTGTTCGCACCATTCGACGCCAGCGGATGCGAAGTGATACACGGTTCCAGACGCGTCTCGCTGCTTCGATCTTGTTGGGTACGCTTGACGCATGGCCAAGAAAGCCGCCCCATCCAAGGCTCCCGACGCCTCCTGCCGCATCGTGCTGCTGGCGGGCGCGGATCAGTTCATCGCCGGCGAGCACACCGCCGCCCTGCTCGACAAGCTGGAAGCAGCCCACGGCGCGGTGGACACACTGACCTTCGACGGCGTGTCCGCCTCGGTGGCCGAAGTGCTCGATGAATGCCGCAGCTTCGGCCTGATGCAACAGCACAAGATGGTGGTGGTCGACAACGCCGACCAGTTCGTCAAGGGCGACAGCCGCACGCTCGCCGAGCGCTACGCCCAAGACCCCAGCGACGGCGCGACGCTCGTGCTGCGGTCCACCAAATGGAACGCCGGCAAGCTCGACGACATGATCGCCGAGGTCGGCACCATCGTGAAGTGCGACGAGGTCGACGACGCGACGGCGGCCACATGGGCGATGCGCCGTGCCGAGAAGCGCTACCAGGCCAAGCTCGATTCGACCGCCGCCGCCCAGCTCGTCGCACGCGTGGGCGCGGAACTCGGTCGTATCGACAGCGAACTGGCGAAGCTCGCCGTCGCCGGCGACAACCCCGGCGTCATCACCGCAGCCCTCGTGCAGCAGTTTGTGGGCCGCTCGCGGGAAGAAGAAGTGTGGGACATCCAGTCAACACTGCTCGGCGGCTCGGTGCCGCGGGCGGTGGCGCACGTGCGAGACCTGATCGAGGTGTCGAAGCAGCCGACGGTCATGATCTCATGGGCGATGACCGACCTCGCCCGCAAGGTCCACGCCGCAGCGCGCGGCACCAAGGCGGGCGTGAACCCGTTCGAACTGGCTAAGACGCTGAAGCTCTGGGGCCCCAGCCGCGACGCGATTCTCAACATCGCCCGCAAGATCAACCCCGACGCGGCGGCCAGCCTCCTCGACGCCTGCGTGAAGGCCGACATCAAGCAGAAAACCGGCCTGGGCGACCCGCAGCGAACGCTGGAAGTGCTGGCCATGCGGTTCGCACGGACGTGTGCCTGAGCGCGCTGCGCCGTCGACGCGAAGCCGCTCACATGCTGCAGTGTGCATCATCGGGCGCGATCGGGCCTCATCATCCCGCGGTCTTTGCTTCCGGCGACTTCTTCGTCACCGCCTTCAGTGCCTGCTCCGCGATCACGTAGAGCACGCCGAACGCCAGCAGCGTGATCCCCAGCCCGACGACCGACACCCACCACGGCTGGCTCTTGATGAAGGCTTGGATGCTCTCGGCGCGTTTTGCCGCTTGGCTCGCAACGTACGACACGATCGCGGTGCGCGGCGCCATGCCGATCGCAGTCCCGATCACGTACGGAAGCAGCTTCACGCCGGAACTGGCGAGGATCAGGTTCGTGAGCGCGAACGGAGCGTTCGGCGGGACACGGATCAGCGTCACGATCAGCAGCGTCCGCTTCTGCCCGTGCCCCACCAGCGCCTCACGGATCGCCCGTGCCTTCTCGTTGGACTCCACCAACTCCTCGACCTTGTGCTTGCTCACCCGGCGCGAGATGAAGTATCCGATCACACTCCCGCCGACGAAACCGAGCATCGCGCCCGGGAAGCCGTAGAGAAATCCAAAGACCCACCCGCCCAAGAGCGACTGGCCATAGGTCGGCAGGAATCCCACACCCGCCGAGACCACAAAGAGCGCGACATACGCCAGCCAGCCCAGGGCCCCGAGGTCCCGCAGCCAGATCGAGATCTCGCCCAGGTACACCAGCAGCGTAATCCCCAGCACCGCCGGGCTGATTGTCCAAAGCACGCCCAAGACCGCCGTCGCGCCCATGGCGCGGATCACGTCCCACGCCTTGTGGATCCGCTCCCGCCCGATCTCGTTCACGATCCCCACCGATACCAGAAGCGCCCCGATCGCCCCCAGCGCCAGGAGCAGCGCCGGCTCGTCGAACGCCAGCAGATGGTTCTCGACCTTGGAGGTCAGATCCGGTCCGGACCAGCGGCGGATCAGCAGCGCCAGTGCGATCGGCACTGCGATCGCAGGGATATAGACCAGCATGCCGACACGCCCGACCCAGCGCAGCACGCCCTGCGGCGCCCGCGGGATCAGGTCGCGTTTCTCCATCGACATCCGCCCCGTCGGGGGCAATGCCGCCGCATTCGGTTCAGACGCCGCGGAGGAAGTGTTGAGGGGCGCGGTGGGGGGCGCGGTGGTGGGCTCGATGGGGGGCTCGGTCACGGCGGAGAGTAGTTCGGAAGAAGTCCCCCCGGCCTTCCTCGTTGTACATCACGCACGCTCCCCGAGGGAGAGGGCAGGGGCCGGATTGTTCTGCATGCGTTAAGAACGTTGCTTCGATCGATCGCCGCGGCTGCGATCTATTTCCTCGAGTCTTCTCCCGCCGCCGGATCCGCGGATTCACCCACGTCGCCCGGCTGCGTCGGATGCCCCGAGTGCGACGCCGGCATCGAACCGATCGGGTTCAATTCCGGTGCATCGAGCACGCCGACTTCGTATTCGCTCGAGCTGCTCACACGCCACGGCTCCCAGCCGCCGGCAAGCCGCACTTGCACGCCGCGATTTACCGCGCCGCCGCCCGGCTTCTCGCCCACCTCGAACAGCGGGCGCACCACGTCGATCCGCGCCGTCGTGCCACGCAGCCACACCCGCGTCACGTGATACACCGGCAGCCGCTTGGCGTTCTCTTCCGTCAGCGGCACCGCGCCCTCGCCCACACGTTCCGCGACGTACGCGTACCCCGTCTCGCCGATGCCCGGCGGCAGGTTGATCGCCAGCATCTGACCCTCCTGCGCGCCGCCCGGAGGCGGGTACCGCAGCACCGTCCAACGTAGCGCCGCCGCCATCGCGTCCTGCATCTGGCGGCTGTTCAGATCCTTCACCGCAAACGTGTCGCCCTGGATCGGCGGGTAGTTCGCGTACTCCCGGGCACAGCCCGAAGCCATCGCCAGGCCAATCAAGCCGGCCGCCGCCAACGCCGAACGCGACAAAGAAGACAGGAATCGCATCGAAAGTCCCTTCACTGGGTGTGCAAGCGCAATGTGCCCCCAACCCGCAATCGTGTTTCGGCTCACCGGACCGGTCAAGGGGAGTTTCCTGCGCCCCCGTCCACCTTCCGTCTGTTCCCGCGATCCCGCTCTGCACCCGCTCGGCGGGCGCGATTCACGGCATTGGAGACGTGCCGCCATGCTTCCGAGTTGCCACTGCAATATCGCCTTGAAGATTACTTGTATATCAGCAATGGTGATCGTCGTGGCATGTGTTCGGTACGCAACGTGCCTGGAGCGACCGACGTCGCTCGGTGACTGATCCCAAGAAAATCAATGAAAAATGAGCATTTTCGGTACGCGCATCGTTCCCGACCGCGGAATTCCGGTTTCCCGTGTCGCCCGGACTATCCCGTGCAAGCTTCAGTGGGTATACTCCATTGCAGATACGCAGATCGTCTATATCGCCGCATGTATTCTTTCCACGGGAGACGACCTCATGACCACCGCCACCCTCGCTCACGCCCCATCCACCACTGCCCACGCCGCGGCGGCCCCGACCCGTCATCGCGGGCTTGTCGCCTGGGTCCATGACATGGCCGCGATCTGCAAGCCCGATCGCGTCGTCTGGGCCGACGGCACGCAGGCCGAGTACGACGCGCTCTGCGAGTCGATGGTCCAGTCCGGCACCTTCATCCGCCTCAACCCCGCCAAGCGCCCCAACTCCTACCTCGCCCGCTCCCACCCCTCCGACGTCGCGCGCGTCGAAGAACGCACCTACGTCTGTTCCGCCATCAAGCACGACGCCGGCCCCACCAACAACTGGGCCCCGCCCGCCGAGATGCGGGCCAAGATGCGATCCCTCTTCGACGGCTGCATGCGCGGCCGCACCATGTACGTCATTCCCTTCAGCATGGGACCCATCGGCTCGCCCATCGCCAAGATCGGCGTCCAGATCACCGACAGCCCCTACGTCGTCACCAACATGCGGATCATGACCCGCATCGGCACCCGCGTGCTCGAAGCCCTCGGCGACAACGCTCCGTTCATCCCCTGCATGCACTCCGTCGGCGCGCCGCTCGCGCCCGGACAGAAGGATGTCGCTTGGCCCTGCGAGCCCGACATCGCCAAGAAGTACATCGTCCACTTCCCCGACACCTACGAGATCTGGTCCTATGGCTCCGGCTACGGCGGCAACGCCCTGCTCGGAAAGAAGTGCCTCGCCCTCCGCATCGCCTCCGTCATGGCCCGCGATGAAGGCTGGCTCGCCGAGCACATGCTCATCATGGGCCTCCAGGCACCCGACGGCGAAAAGACCTACCTCGCCGCCGCCTTCCCCTCCGCCTGCGGCAAGACCAACCTCGCCATGCTCGTCCCGCCCGAGTCCTACAAGGGCTGGAAGGTCACCACCGTCGGCGACGACATCGCCTGGATCAAGAAGAACCCCACCGACGGCAAGCTCTACGCCATCAACCCCGAAGCCGGCTTCTTCGGCGTCGCCCCCGGCACCAACGGCAAGACCAACCCCAACGCCATGGCATCGATCGCCAAGGACACCATCTTCACCAACGTCGGACTCACCGACGATGGCGATGTCTGGTGGGAAGGCATGACCCCCACGCCGCCGGCGCACCTCATTGATTGGAAGGGCGAGTCCTGGACCCCCGACTGCGGCCGGCCCGCCGCCCACGCCAACGCCCGATTCACCGCGCCCGCCCATCAGTGCCCCTGCATCGACTCGGAATGGGAGAACCCCGCCGGCGTGCCCATCGCCGCGTTCGTCTTCGGCGGACGCATGTCCAAGGACATGCCGCTGGTCTTCCAGGCCTTCAACTGGTCCCACGGCGTCTACCTCGCCTCGACCATGGGCTCCGAAGCCACCGCCGCCGCCATCGGCCAGGCCGCCATGCGCCGCGACCCCATGGCCATGCTCCCCTTCTGCGGGTACAACATGGCCGACTACTTCACCCACTGGCTCAACATCGGCCGCCGCGTCTCCAACCCGCCCCGCATCTTCCGCGTCAATTGGTTCCGCAAGAACGCCGACGGCAAGTTCATCTGGCCCGGCTTCGGCGACAACATGCGGGTGCTGAAGTGGATCGTCGATCGCGTCCACGGCCGCGGCTTCGCCGTCGAAAGCCCGCTCGGCTGGATGCCCCGCTACGAAGACATCGACTGGAAGGGCATCGACTTCCCCGCCGCCACGTTCCACGACCTGATGTCCGTCGGCCGCGACGCCGGCGCCGCCGAGGCCCGCTCGCACGAAGAACTCTTCGATCGCTTCCTCGATCGCCTGCCCAAGGAGTTCATCTTCGAGCGCGAACTCTTCCGCTCCCGCCTCTGGCGCAGCCCCGACCGCTGGGAACTCGCGCAGGAGTAATCGCGACAGCCCCGCGACTCACCGATCACCGCGTTCAACTCCGCCCGCGCCTCCCCTCCCCGCTTCAGCGGGGAGGGGTGGTCGAGCGCAGCAAGACCGGGGAGGGGCAAGCGGCGTGCGAGATGCAACGGCCGCCCACCGTCGCGTGCACGCATCGGTGCCATCAGTCCGCCGGCCCTGCGGCGCGACCGATGCGGCCCGGAGCAACCACCTCCCATCCCACTTCTCCGCGCGAATCGCCCGCCCTCTCCCCACCGAACCCATCCCCGTGCCCGCGCTCCCCACCAAACCCTGCACCCTCTGCGGCCGCATCATCACCTGGCGCAAGAAATGGGAACGCGACTGGGACCAGGTCAAGTTCTGCTCCGACGCCTGCCGCCGCGCCTCCAAATCCAACGACCAGCAAACCGTCGCCCGCGCCCTCGAGCAATCCATTCTCGCGCTGCTCGCCGAGCGCCCCAAGTCCGCCACGATCTGCCCCAGCGAAGCCGCCCGTCGCGTCCGCCCCGATGACTGGCGCGACTGGATGGAGCCCGCGCGCCAAGCCGCCCGCCGCCTCGTCGAACAACACCGCATCGAGATCACCCAAGCTGGCCGCGTCGTGGACCCCAGCACCGCCAAAGGCCCGATCCGGCTCCGTTTGCCGCGTTGAGTCCGCCGTTCGCACCGCCCGCAAACCTCCGCAAAATCCCGGAGATTCGGCCCATTTGCCGCCGATTCCAGACGCGCATATCGTGTCATCCGGTCGGCCTGATTCCCTGCATGAGGAATCGACCCATCGGCGTCGGCGGCGTTTCCGTCGAATCCTTCGCGGCGCTCGGCATTCGCCCGCGTCCGCCACAAGGAGGCCCCGCCGTGGCCACCACAACTTCCCCCGCCGTCACCCCGTCCAAGAGCTACCTCAGCAAGCTCGACCTCTCCGCGCACCGCACCTTCTTCAACCTCTCCCCCGCCGAGCTCGTCCAGCGCGCCGTCGCCGCCGGCGAAGGCACCCTCGCGTCCAACGGCGCTTTGGTCTGCAACACCGGCGACCGCACCGGCCGCAGCCCCAACGACAAGTACCTCGAAGACACCCCCGCCATCCACAACAACATCTGGTGGGGCAAGGTCAACAAGCCCATCACCCCCGAGAAGTTCGACGCCGCCCTCAAGATCGCCGTCGACCACCTCAACACCCGCCCCCAGAACTTCGTCTTCGAAGGCTTCGTCGGCGCCGACCCCAAGTACCGCCTCGGCGTCCGCGTCGTCACCGAGCAGGCCTGGCACAGCCTCTTCTGCTCCACCCTCTTCATCCGCCAGGGCAGCAAAGGCGCGGGCCCCGTCACCAAGCCCTTCGCCCACGACTGGACCGTCATCAACGCCGGCCGCCGCCGCCTCACCAAAGAAGAAATGGCCGCCTTCGGCGTCACCAGCCCGGTGCTCATCTTGCAGTCCCTCGAACGCAAGACCGTCGTCATCCTCGGCACCGAGTACGCCGGCGAGATGAAGAAGTCGTTGTTCTACGCCATGAACTACGACATGCCCGACGTCAACGTCTTCCCCATGCACTGCTCCTGCAACACCGACATGCAGGGCCAGAACGCCGCGCTCTTCTTCGGCCTCAGCGGCACCGGCAAGACCACCTTGTCCGCCGACCCGCACCGCAAACTCATCGGCGACGATGAGCATGGCTGGTCCGACCACGGCGCCTTCAACTTCGAAGGCGGCTGCTACGCCAAGTGCATCAAGCTCTCCAAAGAGGGCGAGCCCGAGATCTGGAACGCCATCAAGTTCGGCTCCGTCCTCGAGAACACCGTCATCGACCCGGTGAGCCGCATCCCCGATTACGACTCCGCCAAGATCACCGAGAACACCCGCGTCACCTACCCCGTCGACTACATCGACAACGCCCTCATCCCCAGCGTCTGCGGCCATCCCAAAAACGTCATCTTCCTCACCGCCGATGCCTACGGCGTCATGCCGCCTGTCTCCAAGCTCACCCCCGAGCAGGCCATGTACTACTTCATCAACGGCTACACCTCCAAGCTCGCCGGCACCGAGGCCGGCGTCACCGAGCCCCAGCCCAACTTCAGCCCCTGCTTCGGCGGCGTCTTCCTCCCCCGCCAACCTGTCAGCTACGCCAAGCAGCTCGCCGAGAACATCAAGAAGCACGGCACCAACGTCTGGCTCCTCAACACCGGCTGGACCGGCGGCCCCTACGGCACCGGCCACCGCTTCAAACTCGCCTACACCCGCGCCTTCGTCACCGCCATCCTCGACGGCTCACTCGCCAAAGCCGAGTACCAAACCGACCCCGCCTTCGGACTCCACATCCCCAAAGCCGTGCACGACGTCCCCAGCGATGTGCTGATGCCCCGCAACACCTGGAAAGACCCAAACGCCTACGACGCCCAAGCCGCGAAATTGGCCAAGGGCTTCCGCGAGAACGACAAGCAGTTCGAGATGCCCGAAGCTGTGAGAGCGGCGGGGCCAAAGGTGTGAGTGCGAACTGCTGGCTTGCAGCCCGTGAGCCAAAGTTCCGAGAGCTTCGGGCGCACATGAAGTCAATTTTGACGTGACGCCAAGGCCATCATGTAGTACTTCCAAAAGATCGAGTCGTATGCATGCTCCGCGCTTAACTCACGGTGCCAAACTCAGTTGCCGTCACTTCGCAGCGACTCCGGCTCGGAGTCCGCGCTTTGGGGCTCGCCTTCCTTGGCGTTGCGGAGCATCGACACTGCCAAAAGCACGTGGAGCACTCGCTCGCTTATTGCTTTGGTGAACTTTGCGGCCGGCCAGAGTCCATGGCACACCTTGTTTCGGATGTTGAGGCCCTTGGGGTGCGCAAGCGTCGCAAGGAGGTACATACGGAGGTTTTCTCCGCCACCTTGCGGGATCGGCCATTCATTTTTTTCGAGAACGTCGTTCAAGCTCTTGAACAACATGACACCGCGGCCGGAGCGGTGCGCTTTGTTGCTCGGCTTGCCCGCTAGCGGTGGCAAGTTCACGAGCGCCCGTTCAATCTGCGGAATCAGTACATGAATTGCTTGGGTGTAATCGCCCATGAAGTGGGCCTCTACTCCCTGCCGGATTAGCGGAGCCCTGTCATCCGTAAAGAGACCGCAGAGGCGAACGAAAGCGACAAGCCTCGAAGCGCTGAGGCCGTCTTGAATCATCCGTTCAATGGTCCACGCGATCCAAGGCGTATCGAACTGGACGCGCTGGGCTGTGTGGTGCACCATCTTCCCATCGGGGTCGCCCGTCTCGTCCCCCACGTCCGCTTCAATGTGCCCGTGGTCCATCTTCTTTGCTGCGCCAGAGAACATCGCGTAGAACGGGTAGTCATTTGCTACCTCCTCCGCGTGTTCTGCAATGTCCCCTTGGTCGGGAATAAAGTTGACGGCGAGGCGGAGAAGGGCCTTTTCAATCCCTCCTTCCAGCATCCCGTCAAGAAACTTGTTCAGTTGCTCGGTCGGAATCTCGTGCTCCACCCGCATTGGGACCATCTGTTTCTCTGCGTCCGGCCCCGCTTTCTGCGATTCCGCTTGGATGCGATCGGCCTCTTCGCGGAGCCCGGCTTCGAGGAAAAACTTGCGAGCATCCTGATAGAAGAACATCGCCGACAGCGCATCACCCATCTTGGCGCGGCGCTCGAACGCTTCCGCGATCGCGCGGTAGACTCGCGCCCGCTCCTCCGGCTTGCCTTTTCGCTGGTAGTATGCTGCGAGGCGTATTCCAACGTCGCGCGGCCTGTGGGGGTCGCCGTCCCACGGTCCACCCGGCGTAGTCATCTCGGCGAACTTCGCCTCGAACATCTCCACGATCTTCCGCTCTTGATCGTGGCTGAGTTCCGGCCCCTTCTCCGGCGGGAGAAGGTTGTCGAAGAGATAGCAGTATGTGCCGAGTTTGCTATCTTCCGCCGTCCTATCTGCGTAGTCGAGAGTCGCATACACGACCTCCGCCGTTCGCTTCTTGTCCCGGATGCTGAGCGCGAGGTGAAGGGCACGGCCAAGGTTGTGAAAGTTGTCTCCCCACGCTTCGCCGTTGTCGCGTTTCAAGCCCTCAACGTAACAGTCGATCGCGAGTCGGGCGCACTCGATACGGGGCTTGCCCTTGGTGACGAATCTCGTAGTGTCCCACACCAGATCGGCATACCGCGCTGCAAGCACTGGGTGCTTTACCGCATTCGCGCGCTCACCCCAGTAAGTGATGATCTCGGCATCGGCTTGCCGAAGGTCAGGGCTGCATCGGATGGTCTCTCCTTGGCCAAACGTCATCATCGGTTGGAAGTACGTCTTCCAAGGGCCGCCGTCCGGCGCGTCGTGTGTGTCGAAAGCGAACGCAACGCATTCTGCCCACCAACCACGTTTCGCATCCTGCGATAGCAATTGTGGATCGGTCACGGCTTTCTCCAGCTCTGCTAGGACTTCGCTGACTTCGAATGTGTCCTCGCGGGCGTCGAATTTGTTCAGAACGGCAGTTACTTCGGGCGGGAGTTGGAGTGCCATAATGAGATTATCCCCTGGCCCGAATTCGAATTCCCGTGCCGGCCCCACGACTTAAGGCGGCTGACCCAACAACGGCAGGTGGCATCACTCCGTGCCACCACTCGCTGCTCGGAGCGAGTTGTGTGCCTTGGCGACTTGCCACCCCCAAACACCACGCGTGGTGGCACAACGCCGCCGTTGTGCGCACAACCCCGTCGTTGCGCCGTCAATCTTCACCCCCAACCCCACCAACCCGTTGAATCACCCATCCCTCCCATGCGACACTATGGGGAGCAGAAGAGAAGCAGGGGCGCAGAAGAGCAGTGGGGCAGGGGAAACCGGAAAGGAGTGGGGGCGTGTCGCAGTCTGAGTCGCGAACAAACTTCATCCCCACCGACCACGAGCGCCGCGTGCTGCTCGAGCTCCTGCAGTCCCCGCAGGAATCCCTCGTGTCGATCGCGAACGAGTTCGACATCACCCTCGCCGCCCTGACCATCTATCTCGCCACCGACGACGCGGCCACCCTCTTCGCCCAGGCCGACCTCGCCAACGCCCGCCGCGCCCGCACCGCCGCCACCGCCCAACTCGAACAATGCATCGGCGCGCTCTCACTCATGATCAGTGGCTGGGTCTCCGACGTCACCCACAACCTCCGCCGCGAAACCCCCAAATCGAGGCGCGAACAAGACCGCGAACAAGAATCCACCCGCCGCGCCGCAACACTCCTCTACCGCATCGCCAACTTCACTCCCAAAACGCTCACGCTCGCCGCGTCCACGCTGCCCCCCGCGCCCCCTCTCCCCGCGCAGCGGGGAGAGGTGCCCGAGTCCGCGAGGGCGGTGAGGGGCCTTGACGCGCCCATCGTGCCACCCACCCCCGAAAACCCACCGCTCCCCAATACGAACCCCACGCGCAAGCGTGGGGCCACCGACGCCCCCATCGCGCCACCCGACCTCGAAAGCCCACACCCCCCATCACCCTCTGCCTCCACGAGCCCCGAGCGTGAGCGAGCGGGTCTCTCGACGCCGCACCCCATTTCAAGACCCATTTCAAGCCCCATTTCAAGCCCCCTCTCACGCTCATTCTCTCGATCTGTCTCGACCGCCCACACGTCTCCAACCCCCATCACCATCTCCGCACACAAACCAATCCCTGCACCGGCCCGATCGGACCGCCCGTTCGACATCGCGCCCGCGACCTCCGACATGCCCTCAACCTCCACCGCGGCCACCATCTCGCGCGCACCCCCGTGACACCGAGCGCCGCCAGCTCACGCCAATCTGAACACTGTCCATCGCCGCCAACTCGGGAAAGGTCGTACCGCGCACATGACAGTCATCCCAACCTCCGTGTACTTCACATGCACGCCGACGAACACCAGGCTCTCGATGGCCAGCACCGCCGCCGGTCGCGTCAGGCCCGGGTTCAACCGCAGAACCAACGGCACCATCTGCCCGACCACGCACGCCAACTCGACGAGCCCCGACTCCGTCCACCCGCCGCGGCGGCCGGGGGACGGGGAACCGCTCGTCGCCGTCCGTTCGGTGCATCGATGCCGTCGGCGTCCACGCGGCTGCCCGTAACGACTATGCCGCCTGATCCGCCACCCGCCGGCCATGATGGGCACGATTCCGTACTTGACTGGCACGGCACGTGGGGCGAAGTCAAACTTGACACAGTGCAAGCGGGTGGGAGGTGTGCGATGGATCGCAGAGTTTCAATTGCCGTAGCAGTCGCCGTGGCGATTCCGGGAATCGTTCGCGCCGAGTTCATCATCAAGGACCCTTTGCGCGACGACCAAGGCTGGACCGCCTGGGACTCCAAGTTCGCGTTCAGCGAAATGGGCATGAGCGCGTATGGCGTCGTGACCCGCGACTTCAAGGAGTTCCCGACCCAGTTCGACGCCGCCGTCACCATCGACGCGTCCAAGTCCACCATCTGGGGCTTCGGTGCCGCGGGCAGCTACTCGCCCGAGACCGGCTACAGCGGCATCGGCATCACCGCCAACGCCGACAAGGACATCGGCGTCATGTTCGCCATCTGGGACAACGACAAGATCATCGACATGGTGCGCATCGATACCGATGTGGACGCGATGCTCAACAAGATCCACCGCGTTCAGATCAGCGTGCGCGACGATGTCGCCTTCGCCGCGATCGACGGCCGCGTCGTCGCCAAGATCGGCTACAACGCCAAGATCGGCTACGACGCCAAGATCGGCGGGTCGCAAGTCGTTATTGCTTCCTTCACGGACAACGAGACCTACTTCCGCGACTTGACGATCACGGCACAAATCCCCGCTCCTGGCGCGTGGTTGATCGCGGCGACCGCGGGAGCGATGGCCGGGTTCCGTCGTCGTCGCGCTTGAGCGTGCCGGAATGAGAAAGCACTCGAGCACACCGCCGCCGCTCTGAGCGCCCGCGGCACGCACCGACGTGCCGCCGGCGTGATTCCGTCCCGATACCGTTCCCCATGCCCGGACTCTTCGATGGCACACCCCTCCAGCGCCCCGTGACGTGCGAACGCTGCAGCAAGCCGCACGGCACGTGCACCTGCCCGCGCGATCGTGCCACCGGCCGCGTCGTCGATCCCAAAGACCAACCACTCCGCATCCGCCGCGAGCAGCGCCGCGGCAAGTTCGTCACCGTCATCACCGGCTTCGCACCGCGGTCCGCCAACAGCAACGACCTGCCCGATCTGCTCAAGCAACTCAAGTCCAAACTCGCCACCGGCGGCACGCTCGATGACGCCGGTCCCTCGATCGAGTTGCAGGGCGACCACCGCGACCGACTCGTCGAGCACTTCAAGAAGCTCGGGTACCCAGCAAAGCCATCCGGCGGGTGAGGCACGCGGGTCGCGTTACGGGCACAGAAGCGATTCGTACGCGGCGGCGAAGAGGACAAAGTCAGAGTCGTCGACGATGCCGTCGTGGTTGAGATCGCTCGGGCAGCCGGGCGGCATCGCGGGGTCGGCGCAGTCGAGGATCGAGTAGGCGGCGGCGAAGATCGCGAAGTCGTCATCATCGACGAAGCCATCGCCGCTCAGGTCGCCGTCGCAGAGGCGTTGGTAGAGAGCGAGCCGGAAGAACGGCGTGCTGCCGACCGGCGTGCGTCCGAACATCGCGGATACGTCGCCGCCGTGGGTCATCTGGATGGCGAAGCGCACGGACAATCGGAGCGGTACTCCCATCACGAGGTCGCCGCTGCGGGTGCCCAGTTGCTGGGCTTCGGGTTGCCACAGGAAGCACGGTCCGGTGTAGGTGTGCTGGTTGCGGTAGTGGATCACACCCAGTCCGACCATCTGGGAGAGGTCGATGGTCGAGGAGGCATGCATGAAGGTGGGCGATCCTTCCTGCACGATGTCGAGGTAGCCGTCGAGGTTGTACGAGAGGTTGGGCACCGTGGGCGTGAAGTCGAGATCGATGTTGATCTGGGCGACGGAGGTCGTGAAGCTGGGCGAGTAGCCGGTGCGGAAGTCGGCGATGTGCATGGTGAGGCCCGAGGGCAGGACCGAGATGTTGGAGACGCTGGCGGCGGTGATCCAGCCCGAGCCGGTGCCCATGCCGAAGGACGCACCCAGGCTGAGTGGCGCGAAGCCGATGCCGAGCGAGTTGAGGCCGAGGTAGCTGGTGGATGAGTCGACGGTGAAAGGGGCGGCAGAGGCGCCGGCAACGGACAGTGCTCCAACGGCGACGGCGGCGACGCGAGCGATCATGGGGACCTTTCCGCGGAGGGGGAGGACGCGGCCGCGGGCGAGCGGCGTAGAGGGAGTTCGCGGCTGGAGAGTGAACCTTGCAGCGGAAATCTCGCCATCTGACGAGCGTCGGCTCGAGCGGGTTGGGGGCGATCGAGTTGCGATTCGATGTGATCGGACATCAACCCCCAAGAGTTCGTCACCCAGATGGTACAGTTTGAACATGACCGTTTCGCACTGGCGACGCTCGTTCCGAAGTCCCACGCCCATCGATGTCGGGGTGTGTGTCATCGGCGCTGGCATCTGCGGCGTGTCGGCGGCGCTCGCGGCCCAGCGCCGCGGCGAGTCCTTCGTGATTCTCGAACGCCACACGCTCGCCAGCGGCGCCTCCTCTCGCAACGCCGGCTTCTTGATGCGCGGCGCGGCGTGCCACTACGCCGAGGCGGTTGAGCTGTACGGCCGCACCCGAGCCCGCGACCTTTGGCGCTTCACTGAATCCAACCTCGAAGGCCTCCGCCGCGAAGGCTGCGAGTCGCTCGCGTCCTACCGGCGGGTGCCATCGATGCTGTTGGCATTGCACTCCCCCTCCCAGAGGGAGGGGGCTGGGGGGTGGGTTGCTTCGCCTTCGCCCTGGCTCCCGACCCCCGAGTACGCCGCGTCCAACCGCGCCGGCCTTGAGCGCTCGGTCACGCTCATGCACGAAGACGGCCTTGACGCGGAGTGGATCGACGCGGGATCCAAGCACCCCGACGACGCCGCGTGGCGCAGCGGGCTTGTCTCGTGCGCGCTCGTAAACCCGCACGACGCGAGCGTGAACTCGTTTGAACTGATGTCGATGCTGGCATCCAAGCTCACGACGCACGCGACGCTCGCGACGAAGGTCGCCTCGCCTCTGCTTGAGAACCAGGAAGTCTTCGCGATCGAGCCGCAGGCGCACGGGTTCGTGGTGCGTGCCTCAGACTTCAGCGTGCGAGCACGGCACGTGCTGGTGTGCACGAACGCGTACGCGTCGCTGCTCTTGCCCGGGTTCGACGAACTGGTCAAGCCCCGGCGCGGGCAGATGCTCGCGCTCGACGCCCAAGGCCGCACGCTCGCTGCGTCGTATTACTGCAACGACGGGAGCGAGTACTTCCGCCAGGCCGCGGATGGCACGATCGTGGTGGGCGGCTGCCGCACGTACTTCGCGGACGAGGAAGTGGGTTTCGAAGATCGCACCACCCACAACGTGCAGGGCGCTCTTGAGTCCTTCGCCCGCGCCATGCTCGGATACGCCGACGGCCCGCTCCCGGTCACGGCCCGCTGGGCTGGCACGATGGGCTTCTCCCCCGACGGCCTGCCGCTGATCGGGCCGGCTGGCGGGGCTTCATCCCCGTGGTTCTGCGGCGGGTTCACCGGTCACGGCATGTCGATGGGGTATCAAGCGGCGCACGAGGCGGTCGACGCGATGTTGGAGGGGCGAGAGCCGCAGTTCCCGATGGCGCGGGTGAAGAGATAAAGGAAGTTCACCGCGGAGGACGCGGAGAACGCCGAGAAAGACGAGAAGAGATTCACCACAGAGACACAGAGGCACGGAGAGAGATATTGGGTCAAGGCGCTGCGGTTGCTCAGACTTGTTCTTCGTCTCTTCGTCTCTCCGTCTCTCCGTCTCTTCCGTCTCTTCCGTGAACTGCCTTACGCCTTGAGTTCGCCAGCGCGGAGGCTCATGGCGATGCCGACTTCCTGGAGGCGGATGCTGGAGCGGTCGAGGTCTTCTTTGGCTTTGTGGAAGGTGTTGGGCTCGACGCTCTTCCAGTCGGACTCGGCGCGGCGGACGAGGTCGCGGAGAGTTTCAATCTTGCGGAGGAGGTCGACGCGGTAGTCGGCTTCGAGGATGTCCTTGAAGCGGTCGAAGCGTTCGCCGATCCACTTGAGGTCGAGCTTGGAGTTGGCGATGAGGTCGACGACGCGGTGGCGGGACATGTCCTCGCGGGCGTGGGCGAAGCTCTCGGCTTCCATGCGATCGACTTCGTCGCGGGTGAGGCCGTGGTTGGGGATCACCTGCAACGCCGCGCGTTTTCCGCTGCGGCGTTCGTGGGCCGAGACGTTCAAGACGCCGCTGGAATCGACCAGGAATTGCACCTCCACCTGCGGCACACCGGCCGGCATCGGCGGGATGCCGCGCAGGAAGAACTCGCCCAACTTGCGGCAGTCCGCCGCCATCTCGCGCTCGCCCTGATACACCGTGAAACGCACCGCCGTCTGACCGTCGACGCTGGTCGAGAAGAACTCCTTGGCCTTCGCCGGCACCGTGGTGTTGCGGACGACCAGTTTCGCGACCGCGCCGCCGACGGTTTCGAGCCCCAGTGAAAGCGGGATCACGTCGAGCAGCAACGCGCCCTTGGTCGTGCCATCGAGAATCGACGCCTGCACCGCGGCACCCAGCGCGACTGCCTGATCGGGGTCGACCGCGGAGTAGGGCTCAAGGTTGAAGAACTCCTTCACCCGCCGCCGCACCAGCGGAACCCGCGTCGAGCCGCCGACAAGGATCACCCGCTCGATCACGGCCGGGCCACGCAAGGCTCGCTCCGCGTCCGCGAGCACCTGCTTCGAACGCTCGATCGTCCGCTCCACCAGCGGCGTGATCAGGCCTTCAAACTCCGCTCGCGTCACCAGCCGCTTGACCCGTCGGCCACCCGAGAGTTCGACAGAAGCTTCCGCACGTTCGAAGTCGCTCAGTTTCCACTTGAGCGCCTCGGCCTCGCGCTTCAGGACGCGCCGGTCGGCGCTGGTCAGGCTTGCATCGTCAAGCCCGGTACTCATCAGCCGCACCAGTTCGTGGTCCGCGTCATCGCCGCCCAGGTGCGTGTCGCCCGCGGTGGCGATGACTTCGAAGAAACTCGTGTCGCTGGCCGCGGCCTCGCTCATATCGGCGGGCGTGAGCCGCAGGATCGAGATGTCGAACGTTCCGCCGCCGAGGTCGTAGACCGCGACGATGCGTTCGCCCTCGATCTTCTTCTCTTGCTCACCCGTCGTGCGTCCGGCGCCGATGCCGTAGGCCAGCGCCGCCGCCGTGGGCTCGTTGACGATGCGGACGACGTCGAGGCCCGCCAAGCGTCCCGCGTCGCGGGTGGCTTGCCGCTGGGCGTCATCGAAGTACGCCGGAACGGTGACGACCGCACGCCGCACCTCGATGCCCAGTGCCGCGCTCGCGATCGCCTTCAGTCGCTTCAGAATCTCCGCCGACACTTCCTGAGGTGAAACGACCCGCGCGGCTCCACTGCCCGCAATCCGCACCCGCGCCGTGTCGTGCTCGCCCGCGACGACTTCGTATGGCAGGTACGCCAGATCCGCCGCGGCGTCCTGCATGGACCGTCCCATCAGCCGCTTCACGCTTGAGATCGTCTCGCGCGGGAACTCACTCGCACGCTCCCGCGCATCGTGTCCGACGACCACGCCCGCGGCTTCGTAGCGCACGACGCTGGGGACCATGGCTCGTCCGCGGTCATCCGTCAGCACCCGCGGCCCGCGCGCATCGCACACCGCGACCAGGCTGTTGGTCGTCCCCAGGTCAATCCCGACGATGGGCGCTCGTTCGCTCACGCGGGACGGTATGAACTTCCGACCCGCCACGCCTCGGCCGAGAAAACAGGCCGCCGCGTGGCTTGGCGTCGCGATCGCACGCCGTGCGCCGGTCCCCCGGTCCTAGAAGAACAGCACCGCTGACCCGGTGCCCCGTTCTATCCGTTGCATCCCGCACCCCCGACGTTCCATCGCCCCCACCTCGCCGCGAATGCGTGTCGCAGCCCTGTTCCCGTGGCATGTTTGATGTGACGAGCAACCGCTCGCGAAAAGCCCGGTCAAGGAACGACCGGCCCGCCCGTTGAAGCAACCGGCGGCCTCAAGGAATGGGAGAAAGACATGACCAAGAACAGCCTGATCGCCTTTGTGGGTATCGCCGCCTTCGCCGCTGTCGCCTCGGCCGCGCCGACCGTCAGTGTCAAGTACCTGGGCACCGGCAAGGGTCAAAACCTGAGCATCAACTTCAACGGCAACAACCAGAACGTCTTCGTCGGCCAGCTCCGCCACCAGCTGAGCAACGCCTCGGCCGGCTACGAGTGGCTCAACGGCGAGCACCGCACCTACTGCACCGATCTGTTCCAGTACGTCACCAGCACCACAAAGACCTACACCATCGAGCAGGTCGAGAGCATGCCCGGCGCGAGCCCGATGGGTCAGTCCAAGGCCGATGCGCTCCGTGCGATGTTCGCGGTGGCCGACGCCAACGTGGCCAGTATCAACGCCTCGAACGACTACGCGACGGGCTTCCAGCTCGCGATCTGGGAGATCGTCAGCGATTTCTCGGGATCGTTCGCGATGAACGCCAACAGCTTTGCTAGCGGCAACTTCAAGGCCAAGCGCACCAACGGTTCGGCGCTGACCGCGAGCGTCGTCGGTGTCGCCAACTCCGCGTACAACGCGGCGATGAACTACCTGCAGAGCAACGGTCAGAGCTCCACGCTTGTGGGTATCGCCAGCGGCACGGCTCAGGACCAGCTGATTCTGGTGCCCACCCCCGGCGTCCTGACGCTGGCCGGTCTGGGTGGTCTTCTGTGCACCCGTCGCCGCCGCGGCAACTAAATCGCTCCTTCCCTGGGATTTCCGCCCGCAGGACGCACCGGTCACCAACGTGTCGGTGCGTCTTTCTTTTTGTTGGTGAGTCGCGGTGCGCGAGTGGTGGTGGGAGCGGGATGGGCGCAGGGTGGTCGGGTGTTGGGCGGATTCGGGCGGATACCGCCGAGCCGCATCGCGCTCCCGCGTGGGTGGCTTGTGAGGAGAGCTCGGGATCCGCGTGACAAAGCTGCATCGACGCGACCGGGTTGATGATGAGCATCACACGGCCGCGAGCGCGGCGTCGGGAACTGTTGCTACGTCCCGGTCCGCCGTGTTCACGGACAGAGCACTGCGTTGTACCCGGTGATGAAGACCTGGAAATCGAGGTCGTCGACGATGCTGTCGTAGTTGAGGTCCGATGGGCAGCCCAGTGGCATGCCGGGGTCGGTGCAATCGAGGAGGTTGTACGCGAGGACGAAGAATTGGAAGTCGATGTCGTCGACCAGCCCGTCGTTGTTGAGATCGGCGGGGCAGAAGCTCTGCGGGACGAACGCGAAGCGGGGAATCAAGACGCCTTTGTTGCTGCTTTGGTTCTGCACCGTCGCGTCCACACCGTCGGTCGACCAACGCCCTGCGCTGGAGGCGGTCGGTGCTGCCGCCGCTTCGAGGAAGCGGGGGGGGCCGGGGAGAAACCCGTTGTTGCGGAGGGTCACGCTCAGGTCGCCGCCCTTGTAGACAAAGGGCTCGGTGAACTGGATGAACCAGACATTGTCGTTGAGCGTCGTGCTGGAGCCTCGGCTCGGGAAAGCGTTGGCGGGTATCGTGATGGGTCCGGAGCGGACGAGGACCGCGTCGCTGCCGATGTTGTTCGCGAAGGTGTCGCTCATTGCCAGCGGCGCGCGTGGCGAGGTGCTCAAGGTCAGGTCGAAGCGGCTCATGCTGAAGTCGGTCGCGGGGAACAGTCCGACCGAGCCGACCGTGCTCTGCCGGTAGGAGATGCCGGTGATCACGCTGCCGATCCGCAGGCCGCGCAGTTCGCTGGCGGCGTATATCGCCTGCAGCACCTGGCCACTGCTCGAAAAGAACGGGCTATAGCCAGTATTGCTCGTGTTGCTCACCGCCGAGGCCGGCGCGACCACCGAGGGCACGAAACTCAAGCGAAGGATTGGTCCGCCCGAGATCGGTGAGCCTGAAGTCGCCGCCGCACCCGATGCCGAGATCTGTCGGATCCGGTTCGAGTCCGCTGAGGCGTCCACGGTGCCCATCGGGCTGCTGGGACCGCTCCGGCGCACGGTGATGCACAGATCGCCGCCCTTGTAGACGAAAGGCCGCTGGAACTGGATCACCTTCCCGAACGGGTTGATGCTCCCGCCGCCGGGGAAGTCCGTTGGCAGGAACGAGAGCGGTCCGCTCCGCGCGGTCACCTTATCCGCCCCCTCGTTGTCGGCGAAGGTCGTGCTGGCGGTCGCCGGCTTGTTCTTCGCGGTGCTCACGTCCACGTTGTAGAACGTGTACGCGACCGCTGCGGACGGGAACTGGCCCGAATTCGCGCGCAGCGTAAATCCGGTGATCTGGCATCCGATGGGCAGGTAGGTCAATTCCGATGCGTTCACGATTAGTTGAACCGTGAAGTCGCCCGCAGACCCCACGACGTCAATGAGGCCTGTGGGTCCGTCCGCGGTCGCGTTGATGTTGGGGACCACGGTCGCGGCGTCGATGCTGAGTCGCTGCAGCGGGAAGGGGGTGTTGCTCGTCGCCACCGACGCCGTCGAGTTGGTCGCGAAAACCGCCTTGGCCCGCGTCCCGAAGCGAGCGTCGGCGGTCGACAACGCGTCCACGCTGCCCGAGACCCCTCCGGTCACCCCATTGTGGCGGATCAGCATCGCGAGCGGACCGCCGTTGTAGGAGAAGGGGGTCGAGAAGGGGATCTCCCACGTCCACGGCGCCGGGCGCACGCCCACGAACGGCGGGAGCACGTTCGCCCCCACACTCAGAGCGCCCGATCGGACGGTTCTCGCGTCGGCGCCCATGTTCGAAGCGAAGGTGTTGCTCATGGTCGCGGGCGTTGTCGACGCCGTCGCGAGGGTGACATCGAACTGGCTGAAACTCTGGGCCGATGTCGGCCACGCCGCGGTTGAGCCCGAACGCAGCGTCGATCCGACGATCTGCGACCCCGGTGCCAGGCGGCCCATCTCCGACGCATCGGTCACGGTCTGCACCGTGCGGGGGGATGTGCTCAGCGGCGTGGCGGTGGAGGTGCCCCGCTCGTTGGCGAAGTCATCGAGCACCAGCAGCCTGGTGATGCCCGTCTGGAAAGGCGTGGTCGGCGTGGTGTACGTGAGTTGGACGATCAGGACGCCCGCGAAGCTGCTCGATGCCGTGGTCGCGTCCGCGTTGCTGACTGCATTTCGCGTCGCCCCGAACGTGGAGTTGGTTGTTCGGTCGGCGAAGTGCGAGCCCGTTGCTGAGGGCGAGGTGGTGCGGAACTCGATCACCAGCGGACCTCCGGCGTACGCGTAGGGCGTCGTGAACGGGATCACCGGGCCCCAAGCTTCGGGCGTGGTCCCGGTCGCACCGCCGCCGGGGTAGGAGTTTGCGTTGACCGTGAGGGCCCCGCTGCGCACCAGCACCGGGTTGAGCATGTTGCTCGCGAAGGTGGTGCTCATGGTGGCGGGGGTGAGCGTTGTCTGCGCCAGTCGCAGGTCGAAACGTGTCGCGTTGAATGTCGCCGCGGGAAAGTTCGAGAGGGCGCCGTTAAAGAGGCGAAGCTGGATGCCGGTGATGACGCTGCCGGCGGGCATCGACGAGAGCACCGAGGCGTCGTACATCACCTGAAACACGCCCGACGCGAAATTCCCCAGCGGAATGGAGTTGCCGCTTTCCCCCGCGGTGGTCGCCAGCGACGGCGGGAAGACGCCCGTCGTCTGCGCCGAGGCGGTCGACCCGCCCATCGCCCAGCCTAGCCCGCAAACCACCAGTGCCTGAGCGAGTCTTGCGTAACGCATCATGAGTGCTCCCTGAACTTCCGGAACGGAGCCTATCAGAAGCCCATCGGGAAACAAGTCATTCACATTGTCCCATAAGCGAAATGTGGTTCTCGGAGCTGGTATTCATCCAGCCTGGGACAGGTGAGATCGACCGCGAGCAACTCGCGATGGACAGCGACGCCGACGCGGGCACGGCACCGCGTGAGGCTACTGGGCGGCGAGCAGAGATGGAACGCGATCAATCCGCATGCGGACGCCGCCGCCGCGTCCGATGCGAGCATCACTTTCGCCTATGGCACGTTCCGCTTCCCCCGACCCGAAATCGTGCTACGCCACCATGGCGCAGAAATCCGGGCGATCGGCGGCATCGCGATGACGGAAGGCACGCTCGACGCGCCCGTGGCGGATCACAAACGCTCCCGGCATCTGCAAGCCGTCGCCCTTGAGGCCGCCGACCCAGTGCCCGCCCAGCACGCCCGCGACCACACCCCGCAGCCACACCCGCGGCCCGAAGAGCTGCCCGATCGTGCCGCGGCTCAGTTGCAGCGCGCGATACACCGCCCGATCCGGATCGCTCACCACATCGACATCATCAAGCCCATAGCCCGCCAGAAACTTCCGTACCTCCGCCGCCGGGCTCATTGTCACAACCACGATGGTCGCTGACATTTCGATGGTCGCACGCCGATCCCGCAGGTCCGCCGCCGCCTCGCGGCAGAAGGTGCATCCCAGGTGTCGGAGGAACACCAGCAGCACCGGCCGTCGCTCGCTGAGCGCCGCAATCGACGTCCCGCGTGCCGGACCATCTGCGATCAACGCCGCGCGAAGCGCCGCGATGTCCTCGTCACCGCGCTCAAACCGCCGCGATCGCTCACGCTCGTGCGAGCGGTACGCAAAGACCAGCATCGCCCCGAACGGCACCCACCAGATCAGGTCGTTGGTGATCAATGTCGAACCAAACCGCAGCGGCACCGTGCCGTCGATGAAGTGCGCCTGCACGAATCCGATCGGCCCGAAGATCTTGCCGAGAAACCCGACCAGCACGATCGGCCAGTGCCGAGCCACGTCGCCCGCGGCGAACCAATACCCGATGCCGTAGACGCCGACGATCATCCCGATGCACTGCCAGAGGAACAGATACTCCGGCGCTGGCATGCCTACCAGCGACCAGAAGTGCTTGGGCAGCAGCACCGCCCACGCGCCCCACGCCAAGTTGTACAACGCCGCGGCACGCAGGCACAGGGTCATCCAACGGGGCTGAAGAATGGCGTCTTGCATCGAGAGAGCTTCGCTCGCACGGACGATTTGGACGCAGCCCCCACCCAGCCCCCACCCAGCCCCCACC
>VYLH01000033.1_pt1 | contig 39781 bp, 25 predicted proteins | sample 5114361 | NCBI WGS metagenome assembly VYLH01 (sample SAMN12291772, study PRJNA351875) | freshwater metagenome | isolation source: freshwater lake | place: USA: Michigan, Kent Lake | collected 2013-08-15
GGGGGAGGGGTGCGTGGGGTTGGTGGGGGGCGTGGAGGTGGGGGAGGCGCGCTCGGAGTTCTTTCGGGCGTGTGCGTGCGGCGTCGCGGATCCGCGGCGTCGGTCGGTGGACGACAACGGGCCGATGGCCCTTTCGCGAGCGGACTGTCACGATGCGACCGGACTATCTCAGTTACCAGCGTGCGACCAGTGTGAGCTTCCTCGGCCTTGTCATTCAGGGCTTGTTGGCGGCGGCATTGGTGATCTATGGCGTTTTGGCCAAGGACCACGCGGCGCTGACCGCGGGTCTCTTTGGCGCGATGGGCGCGGTGATCTGGCTGGCGCTGGGGATCGTGTTCGACCAGGCGCGGCGTGAGCGGATCGAGGCGATCGAGGCCGAGACGCTTGGGCAGGACGCGGCGGCGGCGAGCGTGTTCGAGGCGACAGGTGACGAGTTCCGCGTGGCGGCCCGGCGGCTGAACGCGATGTACAAGGTGTTCTTCCCGATCGTGAGCGTGCTGTTTGGCGCGGCGCTGATCGGGGTTGGTTATCTGCGGTTCAAGACCGGGCAGGAAGAGTTCCACAAGTTGGATGCGCCGGCGTTCCGGGGCTGGGCGATCGGCATCGAGGCGTTTATCGCGGTCGCGTTGTTCCTGTTTGCGCGGTACGCGGCGGGAATGGCTCGGCAGACGGTGTGGGCGAATCTGAAGGCCGGAGCCGCGTCGGCGGCAGGTCTGTCGTTGATGTGCGTGGCGCTTGTGGTGTTCCACATCGTGGACATTGTGGGGCCGGATGGGCCGCTGCGGGCGATGCGAGTGGTGCTGCCGGTGGCGTTGATGGTGTTCGGCGCCGAAGTGTTCGTGAACTTTGTTCTGGACATCTATCGCCCGCGGAAGGCCGGGGAATCGCCGCGGCCGGCGTTCAACTCGCCGCTGCTTGGGCTGGTGGCGTCGCCGGAGACGGTGGCCCGGTCGATCAACGAAGCGATCAACTACCAGCTCGGGTACGACGTTTCGGGGACGTGGCTGTATCGGCTGCTGAGCCGTGCGGCGGCGCCGCTGATCCTGGGTGGGTTGCTCATCATGTGGGGCGTCTCGTGCTTTACGGTGATCGAGCCGCACCAGCGGGCGATGGTGCTGCGGTTTGGCAAGATCGTGCAGGAGAACGTGGAGCCTGGTCTGTTGATCAAGGCTCCCTGGCCGATCGACGAGGTCGTGATTCCGACCGAGGTTCTGCGGAACGACAAGGGCGAGCGGATCGGTGTGACGGAGACGGCGACGGGCGTGCGGGTGTTGCAGTTGGCGACGCAGCCGCCGACGAACGCGATGGGCGCGATCCTTTGGACGAACGACCACGCGCGGGAAGAGCATTATCAGGTGATGCAGCCGGCCGGGTCGGCGCGGACGACGTCACAGGGTGCGATCGCGCTGCTGTCGGTCGAGCTGCCGATGTTCTACGCGATCGAGAACGTGGCGCTTTATGAGCAGCTTGGTCCTGCGGACTCGCGGGATGATCTGATCAAGGCGACGGCGCAGCGGGAGATCATCCGCTACATGTCGACGCTGAGCGTGGATGACATTCTCGGCCCCGGTCGTGAGAAGACGGGTGCGGTGCTGATGCAGAAGGTGGAGGGTGCGCTGACGCAGCTGAACCCGGACGCGGACGGCAAGGGTCGCGGGCCTGGCATCCGGATCATCAACCTGGGCGTGGCGGGCGTGCACCCGGCGAAGAAGGTCGCGACGGAGTTTGAGGCGGTGGTCGGCGCGGAGCAGAACCGCCAGGCGAAGATCGACAGTGCGCGGGCGACGGCGGTGGAGACGCTGACGAGGATCGCCGGGAGCGCGAAGCTCGCGGAAGAGATCGTCGGGCGGATCGACGGGCTGGATCGCATGCGCGTCGAGGGCGGCACGCAGCCGAAGATCAACGAGCAGGAGTTTGAGATTCAGAAGCTCCTCGATCAGGCGGGCGGGCGAGCGGCGTCGCTGATCGCGGAGGCCAAGAGCGAGCGGTGGGTGCGGCACATGGGCGAGCGTGCCCGGGCGGTGCGGTACGGCGGTCTGCTCGAGAGCTTCAAGAGCGCTCCGGAGCTGTTCAAGGCTTCGCTCTACTTCGACGCGCTCAAGATCGCGTTGGCGGACACGCGGCTTTTCATCACCAGCGACAAGCTGCAGGACCTTCGCATCACGGCGGAACTGCAGGATAAGGACAGCGGGACGAACGTCTTCCAGGAGATCAAGCCTGAGGACGTGCCAAACTGAGTGGAGAGGGATGGGGGCTTCGGGCCTGGGATTTCAGAACTGCAGATTCGCGGCCGGAGAGTGAAGGCCGCGGGAACGAACGACGGGAGTAACGACAGTGCCACGGTTCATTGTTGGTTTCATGGCGTTTCTGTTTGTTGCGGCGATGCTGCTGTACACCTGCACGTACACGGTGCGGTTCACGGAGATCGCGGTGCTGACGACGTTCGGCAAGGCGTCCGGAGCGGACGCGATCAAGACCGAGCCGGGGCTTGAGTTCAAGTGGCCTTATCCGGTGCAGAACGTGACGACGTACGACAAGCGCGTCCGCTTTGTGCAGACGCGATCGGAGACGCAGCAGACGGCTGATGCGCGTCAGATCATCGTCGAGTCGTTCGCGACGTGGCGGGTGAAGGACCCGCTGGTGTTCTTCCAGCGGTTCAGCAACGCGGGCGAGCGGGCGGACGATCACTTCCGCAAGGCCGAGAGCACGATCCGTGACAGCCTGCGTTCGGCGCTGGGCGTGACGAGCGGGTTTCGGATGGATCAGCTTTTCTCGGCGGACGAGAAGGGCAGCAAGCTGCCGGAGCTTGAGGCCCGCGTTCTGGCGGCGCTCAAGGCGAGCACCGCGGGCGGGAACACGCTGTCGGACTTTGGCGTGGAAGCGGTGAGCGTGGGCGTGAACCGGATCATTCTGCCGGAGGAGACGACGCAGAAGGTGATGGACGCGATGATCGAGAACCGGCGCACGCTGGTGAAGGGTCTCGAGAGCGAGGGCGAGTCGCGGGCGCAGGCAATCCGGAGCAAGGCGGACTCGGACGCGCTGCGGATCGAGGCGTTTGCGCGTCGGCGTGCGGATGAGATCCGGGCGCTGGGCGACAGGGAAGCGCGGCAGTTCTACGAGCAGATGAACGCGAGCCCGGACCTGGCGGTGTTCCTGCGAAACGTGGACTTCCTGAAGACGACGCTGAGCCGGCGCACGACGCTGGTGCTTCCGGATTCGCTGCCGGGCTTTGACATGCTGTCGTTGAGCGGTCTGGACAAGCTCATGAGCGGCAAGGAGAAGATCGGCGCGACGTCGATCGGCAACGACGCGGCGACGGCGATCCTGCCGAAGCTGCCGACGGTCACCGAGGCGGGCAAGCAGACCAGTGCGGAGGGCGTGCGGTGAACGACCTCGAACTGACCAAGGCGAGGATGCTGTCGCCCGACGAGGCTGGGCCCGGTGGGCCTGGCGGGGCGGGCGGCGGCAACGTGCCGTCGAGCGGGCGGCGCGCGAGCGTGCAGCTGAGCCGCGGCTCGGCGCGGATTCAGAGCCAGGAAGACCTGCTCGCTTCGGCGAACAAGTCGCTGGCGGATGCGCTGGCGATCACGCTGCGGATCGTGCAGGTCTCGATGTTCGCGCTGCTGGTGCTGTTTGCGCTCAGCGGTTTTCAGACGGTGAAGGAAGGCCAGCAGGCGATCCGGCTGCTCTTCGGCAAAATTCAGGCGAGCAACCTGAGCCCGGGGCTGCAGGTGGGCTGGCCCTATCCGATCGGCGAACTGGTGAAGGTCGGGACGGGCACGGAGCAGATCGCGTTGAACTCGGAGTTCTGGCCTCGGGTCGACGAGAAGAACCAGGGCAAGTCGATCGACTCGCTGAGCAAGGAACCGAAGCTCAACCCCGACAACGACGGGTCGCTGCTGACGGCGGACGCGAACCTCGCGCACGCGCAGTGGGCGGTCAAGTACCGCCGGTCGGACACCAGTTCGTACGCGGCGAACATCCTTCCCTCGGACGAGGTGCGGATCGTGCGGGCGGCGTGTGCTCGCGGGATCGTCCGGGCGGTGGCGCAGACCAACGTCGAGGTGCTGATGAAGCAGTCGGCGGGCGAGCTGGGCATTGTCGCCGCGGCGGCGAAGGACATCGCTCAGAAGCAGCTGAACGAAATGCAGTCGGGCATCGAGATCGAGTCGTTTGAACTGACTTCGGTGACGCCGCCGATGTACGTGCGTGACGCGTTCAACAACGTGCAGAGCGCGTCGGCGAAGGCGCAGCAGGTCGTTTCGCAGGCGAACACGGATGCGAGCCTTGCGTACAACCGCAAGGCGGGCGAGGTGGTGCCGACGCTGATCGCCCAGATCGACAAGTACGAGCTTGCTGTCGTCAACAACGACGAGAAGGCGAAGACCGAGATTCTGACGACGATTGACGCCTTGCTGGAAGGTAAGCCGGTGACTGTGGATGGGCAGCTGGTGCAGGGCAAGACCAGCGGCGAGGTGGCCCGGATCATCAGCGAGGCGCACCAGTACACGAGCGAGGTCGTGAACCGGCGGCGCGCGGAGCTCAACAGCTTCCAGGCGAAGCTGGGGCAGTACAAGTCAAACCCGCGGGTCATGCTGCACCGGGAGTGGATGGACGCGTTGCAGTCGTTCCTGGACCGTGATTCGGTGCAGCTGCTGCTGGTGCCGCCGGGGACCAAGACGCTGGAGCTCAAGATCAACGAGGACCCGCTTCTGGCGAAGCGTCGCAACGAGGAGACGCGTCGCAAGGAGAATCTGAAGGCTTCGGAGTTGCGCGAGCAGGCGCAGCGTGAGGCCCAGTTCACGACGCAGCCGAAGTCGACGATGTCGCAGTGAGCCCTGTATCAGTCAGGAGCGTTCGTTATGGCGATCGGACAGACGACTGGTGGGGGCGGTGGGACCGGTGCTGGCGGCCAGCCGGTGGTCTTCTGCCAGAATCTGACGAAGGTCTTCAAGGACTTTTGGCTGCGGTCGCGTGCGCGGGCGGTGGAGAATCTGTCGTTCGAGATCCAGCCGCGGGAGGTCTTTGGGCTGCTTGGTCCCAACGGCTCGGGCAAGTCGACGACGATCAAGCTGCTGCTGGGTCTCTTGAAGCCCACGAGCGGGCGGATGGCGGTTTTCGGGAAGTCGCCGTTCGATGTCGCGGTGAAGCGGCGGATCGGGTACCTGCCCGAAGAGTCGTACCTGTACCAGTTTCTGAACGCTCGCGAGACGCTGGAGTATTACGCGAAGCTCTTCGAGCTGGACTATCGCACGCGGCAGCGTCGCATCGATGAGCTGATCGACATGGTGGGCCTGACGGGGGCGCAGTTCCGTCCGGTGCGGGACTACTCCAAGGGCATGCAGCGGCGCATCGGCATCGCGCAGGCGTTGATCAACGACCCGGATTTCCTGATCCTTGACGAACCGACGACGGGACTGGACCCGGTCGGTACGCGGCAGGTGAAGGACCTGATCATCGAGCTGGGTCGGCGCGGGAAGACGATTTTGCTGTCGAGCCACCTGCTCGCGGATGTGGAAGACTGCGTGCACCGCATGATCGTGCTGTACGGCGGTCAGAAGCGCGAGGAAGGCACCTGCGATTCGCTCCTGGAGTCTCAGGACCGGACGACGATCGAGTCGGACGCGTTGGACGAGGAGACGATCAGCGAGATCGACGCGGTGATTCGGCGCCGCAGCGGCGGATCGAAGTCGATCTACAAGATTGCACGCCCGCGGCAGAAGCTGGAAGAGTTCTTCCTGGACATCGTCGAGCGGGCGCGGCAGCAACAGGCGGCGACATCGGGCGCGACTGCCGGTGGTCCCACGGCCTCGTTCCTGTTGGGAGAGAACAGCGAGCTGCAGGGCAGCGAGCTCATCGAGAACCTGACCAAGGCTCCGGCCGAGACGGTCGTGAGCAAGGTGGTCGCGACGGTCGTCGATGCCCCGGCGGCGACGAGCGGTCCGGATTCGGACCTGATCGGATCGCTGACCAAGGCTGAGGCGCCCAAGCCGACGGCCGAGCCGGTGCGTCGGGCAGCGACACCTCCGTCGGGCGGCAACGTTCCGCCGCCGGAGCAGAACGTGGATCAGGACGTCATTTCCCGGTTGATGGGTGATTCGGAGAAGCCGCGGTGAAGATCGGCGAACGCATTGCCGCGTTGGACCGTCTGCAGCGCGATCGGACGTTCAAGCTGATCGCGACGGTGATCGTGCTGATCGCTGCGATCGCGGGGTACACCACGTACCTGGTGGGGCGAGCGGCCGAGCCGCCGCGGGTTGAGATCAACGAGAGGGCGTTTGCTCCGGCCGAACGGGCGGAGGGCGAGCAGAAGGACGCACGCGACCCGACGCTGGAGACCCGCGTTCAGAGCGCGGAGGAGACGCAGGCGCGGCAGGCGGTGAAGATCATCAACTCGATTCTCGCGCGGCAAGCGGATTCGACCGCTGTGGGCGTGCTGATCGCGCTGGCGACGGGTTTCGCGGTCGTGATCATCTGGATCAACCTGGCGGTCTGGTACACGCTGATCGCGATCGGGATCGCTGGGATCTGGACGTTCGGCAGGCTCGTGCCCGGGTTTTCGGGCACGGTGATGTTCGTGACAGCGGCGTTGACGCTGTGGGCTGTGTTCCTGGTGCTGATCACGGCGGTGCGGATTCTGCTGTCGGGTCCGTCGCGGGTGCTGGCGATCGCGCGGAACACGCTGGACGAGGCGGCCCGGATGAAGATCTCGGGCGTGTTCATCGTGCTGGTTGTGCTGCTGCTGGCGGCGCTCCCGCTGCTGCTCGACGACAAGCAGGCGCTTCGGTATCGGGTGCAGAACTTCCTGCAGTATGGCACGGGGCTGTCGTACACGATCATCGCGGTTCTGTGCGTGCTGTTCAGCGTGTACAGCGTGGCGATGGAGCAGCGGAGCAAGGTGATCTGGCAGACGATGACCAAGCCGGTGGCGGCGTGGCAGTATGTGCTGGGCAAGTGGCTGGGCGTGGTCTCGCTGGCGGCGGTGCTGCTGGGCGTGACCGGCGGCGCCGTGTTCCTGTTCACGGAGTATCTGCGGTCGCAGCCGGCCAACGGTGAGCTGTCGGCGTACCGGTCGGCGGACGAATCGATCCCGATCACGTCGGACCGGGAGATTCTCGAGACGCAGGTGCTGACGGCCCGCATGGGCGTGACGTTTACGCCACTGAAGCTGGACCCGGCGGCGGTGGAGCAGAGCATCGAGGCGCGGATCAAGCAGGAGAAGCTGACCAGGCCGGACTTCGGTGACACGGCGGCGGACCGTGCGTTCGTGCGCGAGGACCTGATGAAGGCGGTGAACCTCGAGCAACGGACGATCGAGCCGGGGACCGACAAGCAGTATGTGTTCGAGGGGCTGGCTGCGCCGCGCGATCGGGGCCTGCCGATCATGTTCCGATTCCGTCCGGAGGCGGGGAGCAACCGTCCGGACATTCTGTTCACGATCACGTTCCTGTTCTCGAACGGCGCGGTGGCGACGGAGAAGGTTTCTCTGGCGCAGCAGCACACGGTCACGCTGAGTCCGAGCGTGATCGACAGCGAGGGCCGCATCGTTGTCAATATCTTCAACGGCGACTTCTACAACCAGACGGCGAATGCGAACGCGTTGTACTTCGCTCCGCTTGCACTCGAGATGACGTATGAGGCGGGAAGCTACCGGATGAACTTTGCCCGGGTGTTCGCGATCCTGTGGCTCAAGATCGCGTTCATCACGATGGCTGGCATCTTCGCGGCGACGTTCCTGTCGTTCCCGGTGGCGACGCTGACGGCGGCGGGGATTTTCCTGATCGCGGAGAGCTCGCGGTTCATCCAGGACGCCTTGGAAAACTGGCAGGTTGAGGACTTCAAGGGAAACACGATCTGGTTCTACGTGGTGATCGACAAGATCGCACAGGCGGTGAGCACGCCGCTGGCGTTCTACGCGGACCTGAAGCCGACGACTCGTCTGGTGGATGGGGTGCTGCTGCCGTGGGTGGATGTCGCGTACGCGATGACGCTTCTGGCGGTGCTGGTGGTGGGGCTGTTTGCGCTCGCCGCGACCGTGTTCCGCTCGCGGGAACTGGCGATCTACTCGGGCAACTGATTCGGGAGAACCGCGATGTCGAGCAAGTTCGTCCGGATCATGTGCGTGCTGGTGATCGTGCTGTGCTCGGTGGCGAGCGTGGGGTTGTCGACGTTGCTGGCCTCGGCGGCGAGCCGGGCGAAGCTGGCGTACACGGATCGGGTGGAGGAGGGGCAGCCGCCGGAGGTGGCGCTTGGCATCGCCCTGGGGGCGTTCCGCGGCATCTTCGTGAACTTCCTGTGGATGCGGGCCAATGACCTCAAGCAGGCGGCGAAGTACTACGAGCTGAACCAGCTGGCCGAGGCGATCACACGGCTGCAGCCGCGGTTCCCGCGGGTGTGGGTGTTCCACGCGTGGAACCTGGCGTACAACATTTCGGTCGGCACGAACACGCGGACGGAGCGTTGGTACTGGGTGAACGCGGGCATCGCGCTGCTGCGGGATCGGGCGATCCCGGCGAACCCCAACGACCTGCTGCTGCACAAGGAGCTGGCGTGGATCTTCCTGCACAAGATCCAGGGCGTCACCGACGATTCGAATCGCTATTACAAGATGAAGGTGGCGGAAGAGTGGCACAGCCTGCTCGGCGCGCCGCCGGCGGCGGACCCGAAGGAGCGCGGCCGTGCTGCGGCGATTGAGCGTGCCGCGGCGTTTCTGGCGCCGATCGAGGCTGCGCCGACGCAGCTCTCGGATGTGATCGCGCAGACGCCATCGGTGCGGACGCTGGTGGATCGGATCAAGAAGGAAGTGGGCGAGCCTGCGGCGATCGGCGAGGATCGCGAGGCGGGTCCGGATCAGATCCGCGTCCTGCTTCGGCGGCACGCGATGATCGTGGCTATGCAGAAGTCGTCGGCGAGCAAGCGTGCGGCGCAGAGCATGGGCGAGCGGACGCGGTCGCTCATGTCGCTGATGGACGATCCGGCGCTCAAGGACGCATGGGATGCGTACCTGGCTTTCGCGCGCCGGTACATGATCGAACGCGTGTATCACATGAGCGTGTCGGACATGGTGCGGTTCGTCCAGAAGTACGGACCGATCGACTGGCGAAACCCCGCGGCGCACGCGCTGTACTGGTCCGCGACGGGCGTGGAGCGAGGCCTGCTGCGGGTGACGGATCGCAACCGCAGGGACTACGACTTCACGAACACGGATCGACTGGTGATCCAGTCGGTGCAGGAGCTCTATCGATCGGGGCGGCTGTTCTTTGACTACTTCGCGTTCAACCTAAATCTCGGCAGCACGTACATCGCGATCCCGGATCCGAGTTTCGCGCAGACGTACGCGGACCTGATGGAGGAGATCGACAAGCGGAGCGCGTTCGATGGGAAGGAGCGTGCGTACAGCATGTACGCCGCGGGTTACGAGAACTTCTTCATCGATGTGATCATGTACTTCTACCGCATGGGGATGCGGGACGTCGCGGAGCGGTACTACCGGAGTCTCGCGGTGTGGGACCGTGTGAACACCAACGATCCGAATCGCGCTGAGAAGTACGCGAAGGAGCTCGATGAATGGGTGATCGGGCAGATTGCCGATCGCCAGCGCTCGCCGAACGTCGCGGTGCAGGAGGTTGCGGCGGCCCTGATCGGCGCGTACGCGTACGGGCTGCTCGGCGGCGAGATGCAGGTGTTCGACGCCAACATGAAGTACGCCGCCCAGGCGCACGCGTACTTCATGACCCATCAGCGGCGGCTGTCGGCGTCGGACCCGGTGAACGCCCGCATGGACGTGATGGAGCCGGACTTCCGGATTCACGCGGGCATCGTGTTCGCGCAGTTCATGACGAACCTCACCCTCGATCAGGCTGCGGCGGCGTATCAGGCGGCACCGGATGACCTGAAGCGGTACAGCTACGACATCGTGTCGGAGGCCTTCCGTGACCCGGAGAACAAGGACCTCGCGGTGAATGGCGAGAAGTTTGAGCTCGTGTTCGGAGAGCCTGCGGGCATGGTGGATCATCGCCGCATGCTGGAAAACTACTTCAAGGCCAAGCAGGAGCGGCTCGACTTGCAGGTTGAGCAGAAGTAGCGAGTGGTGACAGGATCACGGGCGGGCGTTCATGCGGGTGCGAGGGCCTTCGACACCTGCATGGTGACGGCTTGGTCGCCGCTTTGCCACGCGATGTTGGTGGCTCGCGGTTCGCAGCGGATCACGAGGTCGAGCGAGGGAGCCGTCAGCGTGCCGCCATGGGCAAAGAGAGCTTCGAGTTCGCTCGGCAGGTCGGTGGATCGAGCGGCCAGGGTGCGTTCGAGGCCGCCGATTGTGATGTGAAGAACCTGCACGGAGTGTTCGGCGAAGAACCCCGCGAGGCGGATCAGAGCGGATCGATCCATTGATGGCTCCGCGGTCCTGCGTTTGTTGCTAGTCGTTCTTGGAATCGGCGGCGTCGCTGGCGGGGGCCGTGCTCGGCTCTCGGGTGGCGACGGTACCCGGGAGCAAGCCGGGCATCCAGATGTCGGAAATGTGTTGGCCGTCGACGACGCGGCGGAGCAGCAGATAGACGATGGTCAGGCCGGTGAAGACGACGCTCATGGCGTACGCCGTGGCGAGCATGGTGGGCAGGCTGACCCAGAGGCGAAGGACGTAGTGGGTGAAGCCCTCGGATCGTGCGGCGGGATCGGCGATGACGGAGGGGGCGTCGCCGGCGAGCCAACCGATCGCGGCGGCATTGAAGCGGGTGATGCCGATGCCGAGTGCCAAGGCGAGCGTGACGGCGACCCATCCGGTGGCGGTGAGTACGCCGAGGTAGAGGGCGTAGCGCAGCGGGCGTGAGGGGACGTAGGCGTAGGCACGCTGGATGCCCTCGATGGCGTCGCCGCCTTCACAGGCAATGGCGGGGGCCATGAGCGGGGCTCCGACGATGGTCAGGGCCACGAGGATGGCACCGAGCAGGCCGGCGAGAAGGATGACCGGGTAGAGCAATGCGCCGACGGGCTGTGTGAAGCCGTAGCTGAAGAAGAGCCATCCGAAGACGCCGATGCAGGCGAAGATGATTCCCGCGAGCAGTGCTGGGCCGAGGATGGAGAGCAGCAGGCTGCGCCATTTGCGAAGGCCGAAGCCCAGGGCGTCGACCCAGGAGAGGCGGATGCCATGGGCGACCTCGCAGGCGGCGACGCGGCAGATGGCTCCGCCGCCGATGAGAAGGACGGCGATCATGGGGATGACGAGCAGGACTCCCCAGGAGAACTCCTGCCAGAGATTCTTGGGCAGGGCGGCGAGCCAGACGAAGCCGTTGACGACGCGATCGGGATCGCCGGTGAGCAGGCCGTCGCGGAGCTGGGAGAGCAGGATTCGGACGCCTCCGAGCAACTCGTCGCTGACGAGCGATCCGACGCGGAGCTGATTGCTGCCGCGCCAGAACCAGGAGATCTCGCCGATGAGATCGGTGGCGAGCAGGGCGAAGAGGGCGATACCGATGCTGGCGGGGCGGAGGGCGAGACGCGGGGCCTTGAGGATCCGGGGCCAGAGCAGATCGTCGGTGAGATCGGCGAGGGCGACCGGTCGGGAGAAGCGGAGCCCGGCTTGCAGCTCGGAGCGCGGGCCGGCGCCGGTGAGTGGGGAGACGTTTGAACCCGCGGCGGCGGGCGGCGTAGAGGGCTTGTTGTCCATCGGATCATCCTTGACCGGCTGGGGCTTCAACGGTTCGTCGCTTCGGACGGGTGGTAAACCGCCCCCGCGGAAACGGGGTGGGGGCGTCGAACTTTCGCACATGCTACCGCCAATCTCGCTTGCTCGCGGCGGGGGGCTTGCCGATGATCCAATCTATGCGCAAAGCCGTCTTTGAATGGGTGACGCTCCTGACCGCCTTGGTGATCGTCGGACCGTTTGTGGGCGTGCCGCTGGCGATGCTGCATAGCCCGAGCGGCTCGCCCGAGGCGACGTCGCTGACGTCGACCCAGCCGCTGCTGGGGATCGGGTTCACGCTGGTCGCGATGGTGGGGGCGTTGGTCGCGGGTTGGTTGGGTAGCAAGACGGTGAGCCGGGGGATGGGGATGACGGCCGCGGGTTTCGTGCTGGTGTGGGCGGCGGCACGGACGGGCGCGGGTGGGATGATTCTGCGTGATGCGAGTTCGGCGAGCGGCGCGGCGCTGCAGATGACGATCGAGGCAGCGATCCTGGCGATACCGGCGTTGCTGCTGGTGACGCTGGTGCACAAGGTGAAGCCGGTCGAGACGGATGATTCGGTGTATCCGCTGACGGAATGTCGCTGCGGCTTGCTCGAGGGCTTGCGGGACGCGATGACGAGCCGCGGGATTCAGATTGTGCTGGCGGCTGCGGCGGGCGCGGTGTTCGGGAGCCTCTTCGCGTCGATCGGGATGATGAAGGGGCAGGGGCTGTTTGCAGGGTTCTTCGCGGGGCTCATCGGCGGGGCGGCGGGCGGGCTGCTGCTTGCGGGCGTTGAGAATCCGCGGCCGGCGCTGGCACCGTACATCGGGGTCGTGCTGGTCATGATTGCGGCTCCGATGGCTGGGTCGTTTTACCACGGTGCATCGCTGCGGACGGCGGCGGTGACGGGTGAACTGATCGGGCCGGCGAGGCTGGTGCCGCTGGACTGGATCGCGGGCATGCTGCTGGGTGTGCCGTGGGGTCTGTCGTGGCTGGCGAGCTCGGTGAAGGACAAGGTGGAAACAAAGCGGGCGTGAAGCAAAGTCGTGGACGAGCGGCGGCACTGCCGACGCCGAGCCGTCGGCAGTGGCACCCTTGTGTCGTGTCGCCTTGATGAACGCGGCAAAATCAACGGAGCAATCGGAATTCGCGCGGGGGGCGAGCGACGAGGACGAGGACGAGCTTACGGGTGGGCTCGCCGCGGTCGGTGGCGTTGCTCAGCAGGCCGTGGGCGAGCGTGGGAGGCGGCGGGACCTTGGGTCCGGCCGTCGGGTCGGCGGGCTTGCCCTCGATCTCAAGGCGTTGCTCGGGCTCGCTCTCGATGTAGTTGGGCAGGCGGGCGAGGTCGGTCCATTCGCGATCGGGGTACTCGGGCACGAGGATGAGCGCCTGATCGGGGCCGAGCTCGGTGGAGAGGTCGAGGGCTTCGACGCGGGCACCGGCATCGGCGAGCGTGCGGCGAGTCTGGGGCTTGAGGAGGTCCTCGAAGCTCGGGCGCTCGGAGCCTTCTTCGAGATGACGGGTCATGAGATCGAGGCGGAGTTTGGCGGGCGCGTCGGTCTGGGAGAATTCGCCGGGTGCGACCCAGGCGCGGGTGAAGATCGCGAATCGACCGGGCGGGAGCGCGAGCGAGCCGCGGTCGGTGATGAACGTCGCCAGGGCGTTCCATTGCGGGCCGGAGGCGATGAGCGACCATTCGAGGAACTCGCGGGCGCTCTGCTGATCGAGGCGGCCGGCAAGCCGCAGCGTCTGCTGGATTGCTTCGAGATCGGCGGCGGGGACGACCGTGACCCGCAAACCGGCGCGGCGGAGCCGGTCCCGTGTCCGCGCATCAAGAGGCGAGTCCGCGGATTCGTATGGAGCGAGCGCGCGTGCGATGGAGTCGGTCGCGTCGTCTACGGGCCATTGCCGGATCTCGAGCCCTTTCGGCTCGTTGAGGACTGGTCCGGCGATGGGGCTGGCGCCGGGCGACGCGGGTTTGTTGGTTGACGCGCCGCACGCCGCCAACGCCGCGAGCGCGGCGAACGCGACCGCCGTACCGGCGACGCGGCCGAGTGCACGGGCCCAGGAATGGAACGCGTTGGTCCTCATGGGCCGGATGCGATACGCGACGTCGGGGGATGAGTTGCGAGGGGTTGGCGCGATCACTTGGGGAGATCGCCGCCCACGCCGCCCACGCCGCCCGGGTCCCCGCGAGCGGGCGCGTGGGGTTCGTTAGGCGGAGAGTTCGTTGATGCGGTCGATGAGTTTGCGCACCAGGCCCCACTTGTAGCGGGTGTGGTGGAACACGAGCCGCGGCAGGTCGAGGGCGTCGGTCTCGGCCTCGAACGGGCCGCGCTGCACGATCTTGCCTTCCTTGACGAGCACCTTGAACTCGTCGTTGAGCTGCTCGACGTGCATCGGCAGGAGCGGCTTCTTGAGGCGGATTACGAAATCGTCCTTGACGTAGCGGGACGAGTGATAGTTGGAGTAGAAGCGGACGATGTGATCGACGGCGTCCTTGGGGGTCTTGGCGATGTAGTAGAGATTGGTGTCTTCGGGGCTGACCCAGCCGCGCTTGATCATGCCCTCGCGGACCCAGTGGTCAAACTCGTTCCAGTACCCGTGGTTCGGGCTGCCTTCCTCGCCTTCGACGCAGACGATCGGGACCATCGAGGCCTTGCCGGTCTGGACGAGCGTGAGGGTCTCGTAGGCCTCGTCCATGGTGCCGAAGCCGCCGGGGAAGAGCGCGACCGCCTCGGCCTGGCTGATGAACATCAGCTTGCGGGTGAAGAAGTAGCGGAAGTGGATGAGTTTCTCGTCGCCGGCGATGACGGTGTTGGTCGCCTGCTCGAAGGGCAGACGGATCGCGACGCCGAAGGACTGGGCACGGCCGGGGCCTTCGTGGCCGGCCTTCATGATGCCGTCGCCAGCGCCGGTGATGGCCATCCAGCCTGCTTCGCTCATGAGGCGGCCGAATTCGACCGCGGCCTTGTAGTCCGGGTGGGTTTCGGGCGTGCGGGCCGAGCCGAAGATGGTGACCTTGTGCGGCTTCTCGTAGCGAGCGAAGACGCGGTAGGCGTAGCGCATCTCCTTGACGGCGGTGGTGATCAGCTTCAACTCGCCGGTGTGCCGCCCGTCGGGGATCAGCTTGCTCGAGGTCATGAGCAGGTCGCGGACGAGGCGGTGCTCCATCGTGCCGGGCTTGCCGCCGACGGCGTCGAGGATCTTGTCCACCAGTTCGGCGACCACTGGGTCCTCGGTCGAGGTGGTGGTCAGGCGGTTCTTGTTGGCGGCGGCCGCGGTGGCGTCCACCAGGCCGGTCAGTTCGAGGTTCAGGTTGTTCTTTTCGGGGTTCACGATGGTCTTTCTCAGTAGGCCGCCCGGGTTTGGCAATGGGCAGGCAAGGCCCGGCGGAAATCCGCGGGCAAGTGGGGATTCTTGGCTCGATGGGGATGGGAGGCGAATCGCGTCCAACCCGGCTGTTCCCCCGGTGGATTCATGGGAAAATCGTGCCCCAATCGGCATTCATCCGGATCGGTTACATTTGGGGAGACTTTGTTTCAGTGGTCGCAATCGCAGTTTCACGCGGGTTTGGCATCGGGGCTCGGGTCGGTGGCGGCTAGCGTGTAGCGATGAAGACCTCACCCGCGTTCGCCGCTGTTGCCTCGACCTTGATTGTCATGCACTCATTTGCGTCGGAATCCGCGCCGCAGTCGCCGACGTCCGCGAAGGACGGCGTGGGAGTGCGCGTTGAGCGCGATGCGAAGGGCTGGCGGCTGATGAAGCGAGGAGAGAAGCTGTTCCTCCGCGGCGCCGGTGGGTCGCAGCGGCTTGAAGAGCTCGTCGCCCTCGGTGGCAACGCGATCCGCACCTGGTCGGTCGATCAGGCCGAGCCCGTGCTCGACAAGGCCGAGAAACTCGGTGTGTCGGTGATGGTCGGACTCTGGCTGGCGCATCCACGCCACGGCTTCAACTACAACGACGCCAAGGCCGTGGAAGAGCAGCTCCAGAAGCAGATCAAGGACGTCCAGCGGCTGAAGGATCATCCCGCGATCATGATGTGGGGCATCGGCAACGAGGTGGAGCTTGGCGCCGACGGCGACCGCACCTCGATGTGGCGCGAGGTCAACCGCGTCGCCCGCGAGGTCAAGAAGATCGACCCGACGCGGCCGACGATGCTGATTGTCGCCGAGGTCAACCCCGAGAAGGTTCGCGAGATCAAGCAGCACTGCACCGACATCGACATCCTGGGCGTCAATTCCTACGGCGGGATGGACACCGCCGCCGACCGCGCCCGCCGCTTCGGCTGGGACGGCCCGATCGCGATCACCGAGTTCGGCCCGCGCGGGTGGTGGGAAGTGCCGCAGACCAAGTGGCCCAAGGAGATCGGCGGCGGGGTGCCGATTGAGCCGAACTCAACCGAGAAGGCCGATACGTATTTCTCGCGTTACTTCGCGGGCATCGCGGAGAATCCGAACGTGATTGGTTCGTTCGCTTTCCTCTGGGGGCAGAAGCAGGAGTGCACGCACACGTGGTTTGGCCTGTTCATGCCCGATGGCAGCCGCCTCGGTGCGGCCGATGCCATGAGCTTTGCGTGGACCGGGCGGTGGCCCGCCGACCGCTGCCCGCGGATCTGGGATGTGAAGGTCACCGGCGGCGGCGACCTGTCGATGGAAGGTGTCGCACCGGGGACAAAGCTCACCGGTTCGTTTGCCGCCAACGACCCCGACGGCGATGCCGTGAAGTTTGAGTGGGAGGTGCGGGAGGAGTCGTCCGACCGCAAGACCGGCGGCGACCGCGAGGCCGTGCCTCCGGTGGTGCCGACGGAGTTCAAGGCTTCGACGCCATCGGCGACAGAGGCGAAGGCCGAGTTTGCGGCTCCCAGCAAGCCAGGGCGGTATCGCCTGTTCATGTACGTGAAGGACCCCAAGGGCAACGCGGCGACGGCGAACGTGCCGTTCTATGTGAAGGCGAAGTAGGGTCCGGGCGAGGGAGCGACCGAATCGGTCCGGGCCCGCCCAGACGCCGTTGCTGTGCTTCACGACGCTAACGAAAAAGGCCCGCACGCGACGCGTGCGGGCCTTGGTCATTTGAGAGAGCGATTGACGCCGATGTCGCGAATCAGCGCGATGCGCGGTCGCCGCCGATCTGCATGCCGTAGAAGGAGCGATAGACGAAGAAGGCGGAAGCCAGGAAGAAGGCGATGGCGAGGGCGATGGTGAGCGGCGTGTGGACGAAGCCGGGTTCCTTGACGTGAATCGCCAGTTCGACGGCGAGCAGGCCGAAGAGGGTGGTGAACTTGATGACCGGGTTCATGGCCACCGAGGAGGTGTCCTTGAACGGATCGCCGACGGTGTCGCCGACGACGCAGGCGGCGTGGAGGTCCGAGCCCTTGCCGCGGCCGCTGTTCTTGTAGATGGGGTCGGTCTCGACGATCTTCTTGGCGTTGTCCCATGCGCCGCCGGCGTTGGCCATGAACATGGCCTGGTAGAGGCCGAAGAGGGCGATGGCGATGAGGTACCCGATGAAGAAGAAGGGTTCAACGAAGGCGAAGGAGAGGGTGGCGAAGAAGACGCCGAGGAAGATGTTGAACATGCCCTTCTGCGCGTATTCGGTGCAGATGGTCACGACCTTGGTCGAGTCTTCGACGCTCGCCTTGGTAACGCCCTCGAGCTTGATGTTGGCCTTGATGAACTCCACGGCGCGGTAGGCGCCGGTGGTGACGGCCTGGGTCGAGGCGCCGGTGAACCAGTAGATCACTGCGCCGCCCATGATGAGTCCGAGCAGGAACGGGGCGTGCAGCAGGCTGAGCTTGTCGAGGTTGGTCTGCAGGCCACCGGTGAGGAGCACGATGATCGAGAAGATCATCGTGGTGGCGCCGACGACGGCGGTGCCGATGAGCACGGGCTTGGCGGTCGCCTTGAACGTGTTGCCGGCGCCGTCGTTCTCTTCGAGGAACTGCTTGCCTTCCTCGAAGTTGGGATCGAAGCCGAAGTCACGCTTGATCTCGTCCTGGATGCCCGGCATGGTCTCGATGGTGGAGAGTTCGTAGACGGACTGGGCGTTGTCGGTCACCGGGCCGTAGGAATCGACGGCGATGGTGACGGGGCCCATGGAAAGGAAGCCGAAGGCGACGAGGCCGAAGGCGAAGACGGCCGGGGCGAGCATGATCGCGCCCAGGCCCAGGGTGCTGATGTAGTAAGCGATACCCATGAGGGCGATGATGGCGACGCCCAGCCAGTAGGCCGAGAAGTTGCCGGCGACAAAGCCCGAGAGGATGTTGAGCGAGGCACCGCCCTGTTCCGAGGACTTGACGACCTCGGCGACGTGGCGGCTGTGCACGCTGGTGAAGGCCTTGACCAGTTCGGGGATGATCGCGCCCGCGGCGGTGCCGCAGGAGATGATCGTCGCCAGCATCCACCAGAAATCGGCCGGGATGTTGTACTCGGACGCCGCGGTTCCGCCGAGCATCACGTACGACGCGGCGTAGGTCAGCACGATCGAGACCGCCGAGGTGAGGAAGACCAGCACCGTGAGCGGGTGCTCATAGTTCATGGTCTTGGAGTTGAGGTACTTGCCCTTGGCGAGCAGGTCGTTGATCCAGTACGACGCGGCCGAGGCGATGACCATCAGGATTCGCATGACGAACAGCCAGACCAACAGCTTGATCTGGATGGTCTGGGCACGCTCCTGAGCGGGGATCACCGCGGCCTTGGCGGCGGCGACGACGGCGGGGTTCTTGGTGTCGGTCTGGAGGCTCTCGAGGCGCTTCTTGGTGGCGTCGTCCTTGGTGAGTTCGGCGCGCTTGACCAGGGCCTGCTGATACTCCGCCGAATCGGCGACGTCGACGATGCTGGTCGTGTACGCGAACGACTCCATGCGTCCGCCGCCCAGGTCGATCTGCTTGGGGGCGAAGATGCCGGGGGTGACGGCGATCATGGTGAAGACGATGAGGGCGACACCGGTGACGCCGTAGGTCTCGAAGCCGTCGGCGGAGGGGCCGACGCTGTCGCCGGCGTTGTCGCCCACGCAGTCGGCGATGACGCCGGGGTTGCGGGCGTCGTCTTCCTTGATCTTGAAGACGATCTTCATGAGGTCCGAGCCGATGTCGGCGATCTTGGTGAAGATGCCGCCGGCGATGCGGAGGGCCGCGGCGCCGAGCGACTCACCGATGGCGAAGCCGATCAGGCACGAGCCGGCGAGATCGCCGGGCAGCAGCAGGAGGATCGCCAGCATGATCAGCAGTTCGACAGAGATCAGCATCATGCCGATCGACATGCCGGCCTTGAGCGGGATGGCGTAGCAGGGGAAGGGCTTGCCCTTGAGCGAGGCGAAGGCGGTGCGGCTGTTGGCGAAGGTGTTGACGCGGATGCCGTACCACGCGACGAGATACGAGCCGAGCACGCCGACGACGGCGAAGGCGAGGATGAGAGCGACGCGGCCGATCGAGAAGCCGGACATGAACTCGCCGGTGGCGGGATCGATGTTGGGGGTGGGGGCGAAGACGCCGAAGTAGAGGGCGGCGATGACGCCGATGAACAGGAAGAGCTGGGCGAGGAACTTGCCCTGCTGGATCATGTACGCCTTGCAGGTGGTGTAGATCAGTTCCGACACCTCGAGCATGGACTTGTGCACGGGCAGCTTTTTGAGCTGCAGATAGATGACCGCACCGAAGACCAGGCCGAGGGCGGAGACGATGAAGCCGACGAGCAGCAGGTCGTGGCCGCCGATGCCCATGAACTTGACCTTGTTGAGGTCGGGGATGACGAGGTTGGCTTCACCGCCGGGCCGCTGGAAGACGGGCTGATCGGCGCCGACGGACGCGGCCTGAGCCGGTGCGGCGGTGATCAGCATGGTGGCGGCGAGCAGAGCCGCGGCGGCGAGGCGCGCAGCGGAACACGCCAGAAGCGTTTGGAACGCCTTGGCCAGAGGTGCCAGCATCGTTTTCATGCGTTTGCTTCCCGTGATTTGGTGCGTCGGGGTGCCGGAAGTCGGAACCGACAGAGTGGGCTACCTGTGACAGCCCGACGCGACCGCGAAATGGAACGAAATGGTCTAGACCGTCCCGCCGACCCGAAGGCGGGAAAGAGAGACTACCGAACTTTCGGCGATCGTGCCGCCGCCCCCACCAATTTTGCCTGGCCCGCGAACGCGGGGCCGGAAAAGCAACGGCCCGTGCCGTCAGGCCCGGGCCGCTGAATTACTTCTCGTTGCGGGGCTCGAACTCGCCCGAAAGGGCCAGCCGGCGGTTCAGGCTCTTGCGAGCCGCCCGACGCCGACGCTCGGAAGGCTTCTCGAAGAACTCCTTGCGCCGGATGTCCTTGATGAGGCCCTCTTTTTCGCAGAGTTTCTTGAAACGGCGCATCATCTGCTCGACCGTCTCGCCACTCCGTGCTTTCACGCGAATCGCCATCCGAACCTCGCTCGCATCTGACCGACTGTTGGGGGCCCGACCGGCTACGTCCGGACGGGCTGAGATGATAGGAACTCCCCGGGGGGAGGATCAAGGGCGTCCAGCGGGTCCGGATCGTGGCCGCCCCCCGGTGGGTACCCCAGTGACTCCTGACTTCGCCGAAATCGCGTTCGACGTGGGAGCCAACCAGCCCGGGCACGCGAACAAGTCCGGTCTACCTCGTGGGTCGCGGGAGACAGTCATGCGGAATGCGGGAATTGCGGCGGTGATTGGTGTGGTTTTTGGCGTGGTGTCGGCCGGGGCGGCCCGAGCCGCCGAGCCTTGCGGGACGGGGTTGCTTTGGGGACCCGGGCAGGCCGAAGCTGATCCGAGCGTCACTTTACCTGTGTCATCCACGCGGTGGGATCCCGACGGGCCGGGGCCGCAGCGGGAATGGCTCGTCTTTGGCAGCAGCTTCGGCTTCAGCAGCGGGTTGTTTCCGACCTACTACGGCAGCGTTTACGCGTGGGACGGCGGGCAGTACCGAGGGATCGGTCCGAACGCCGTGGGTGCCCCGACCGGAGTCTCGGCGATCTGCAATTGGAACGGCACCCTGGTGGCCGGTGGCACGTTGAGTCCGACGAGCCAGGTCGTCTCTTGGGATGGTTCCCAATGGACCCCGGTCGCCACCAACATCAAGGCCGGAACGCTCGCCGCCCTGACGATCTTCCGAGGCGAGCTCATCGCCACCGGTCGATCCACCAGCGTCGAAGGCTTGAGGTTGACGGACAATCGCGTCGCACCGGTCATGGTGCTGCGCGGCGGGCAGTGGGAGCCCCTGGGCTCGGTCCAGTCGGGCGTCGGACGCGACCTGATCGAGTATGGCGGCGACTTGATCCTCGGCGGGAGCGACTCCCAACGCCCGATGGTGCGGCGTTGGGACGGCTCCCGTTGGATCTCGATGACGCCCTCTGATTGGTCCGGCACCGAAATCCGTCGGTTCACCGTGTTCGACGGCCGCCTCATCGCCGTCGGTCGCGTGCGGCTCGCGTCATCGAATCAGAATGCAATCGCCTTGCGTTGGAACGGCACCTCCTGGGACCGCATCGGCCCCGAGCAGGGACCCGATGGCCACAGCGTCGCGGTGCACGACGATGCCTTGTGGGTCACGTGCTCATCGGGCGGCGGGCTGACTTCGGGCCTGTATCGCTGGGATCGCCGCAACTGGAGCAAGTACCTGCCGCCCGACGTCACCTTTATGGGTTTCGGTTCCCCGTCGTGCCCGCTGGTGTCGTGGGACGGCGATCTGGTGGTGTGCGGGGCAAGTGTGACCAGCCCGGTGGCCGCGCCGTCTTCAACTTCAGTTCGGAGCGTTCTTCGCATCACCAACGGACGTTTGCAATCGCTCGCGGCCGGTGTTCTTGGCGCTACGAGCAGTCAGTTCTACGCCTCCGCGGGATCCTCGTACGCGGGGCGGCTGTTCGTCGGCGGGCAGGTGTTTTCAGGCGGATTTGAACGCAGCTCGGGAATCGTCGCCTGGGATGGCGTGAACTGGGACGGAAACTACCGTGTGTCCGCGCGGCAAACGATTTACGGATTCGCGACGCATCCGACCGGACTGCTGGCGTACGGAGACATCAAGCTGGTGCCGGGCCCCTCGAACACGTCGTTGCCCGCCTGGGGCATCGTGCGATGGGACGGCACGCAGTGGACGGCGTTCGGCGACGCGACCAATGTGACGAGTGCCGCCATCGTGCAAGAAATTCTCGTGGACGGCAACGAGTTGTTTGCCGCCCGCATCGAGTCGTTGAGTCCAGCGACTTCGACGGTTCGACGCTGGACTGGGTCGGGTTGGGAGCAACTGGGCGGCGTCGCCAACGGTTCCGTCGGCGGGCTCCTGCGGTACGACGGCCTGTTGCTCGCGTCCGGATCGTTTTCACAAATCGGCAGCACCAACACCGGCAGCGTCGCACAGTGGAACGGCACGGAGTGGGTGAGATTCGGCCCAGAAGGCGATGATTCGATCGTTGCAGTATTGGTGCACGAGGGCGAGCTCTACGGAATTCGAAGCCGACCGACGGCTTCTTTCCCCGTCACCGGCGTCTTCAAGTGGTCGGGTGATGCATGGTTGCCGGTGGGATCTGGGGCGACGGTGCAGAACCCGCGCTGTCTTCTGGTCTATCGCGGGGAGCTCTTCGTTGGCGGCACGCGAACTGAATTGACTCCGAACGGCGCTCCACAGTACCCCGCGGTGGCACGGTGGAATGGATCCAACTGGAGCAATGTGGACATCGGTCCATTCGATTCTGGTGGTGCCGTCAACGGGCTGGTCGAGCATAACGGCGAACTCGTCATCCTTGGTGGTTTTCGCCAGTCCATCCTCCAGGGCGTCGACACCGTCCGCCGCTGGAGCGGAGAAAAGAGCCCGTGGATCGCGTGGCAGCCCCAGAGCGACGACACCATCTGCGGCGGTTCGGCCACCTTCCGCGCCCGGGTCGCCAACGGCTACGACATCTCCTCCGCGGTCTGGTACCGCGGGAGCGATCCGGTGATCGCGGATCCTGCCGCGGGCGTGCGGGTCGAGTTCGCAGGCGGACAGAGCGTGCTGCGCCTGGACAACGTCGATGCATCCCACGCGGGCGCGTATCGATGCGTCTTTACCCATCCCTGCGGCACGCTCGAATCCGGGCCCGCGGCGCTCGCGGTCAGCGGCACTTGCTGCCCCGGCGATCTAAGCCTTGACGGCGTCGTGGACGACGCGGACTTCCAGCGCTTCGCCGCGGCCTACGACATTCTCGACTGCAACGCCCCGCAGATGCTCGCGGGCTGCGCTGCCGATCTCAACAGCGACGGGATCGTCGACGACGCAGACTTCGGCGTGTTCGTCGCCGCGTACGACGCGCTGATGTGTCCGTAAGCGGCGCGTGCCGCTTGATTCAGGCGGTCGCACGCGGCGCTGCCCGCCCCGCGAACCGGGCCCCGGTGATGAGGATCGCGGCGATCGGGGCGGCGAAGACCAGTGAGACGCCGGCATACCAGACGTTGAAGTCGAGGGTGAGCGGGGCGTTGACGAGGATGGTGCCGATCAGCAGGCACGAGGCGAAGGCGAGTTGGCCGACCCGGATGAGCAGGATCATGGCACCGATCGCCAGCGCGACCGCGGCGAGCTGGACGCCCAGCAGCGGGCTCATGCCGCCGACAATGGCCCACAAGAAGATCGTCGTGAGCGGGTACGTGATCCAGCGCAGCCGCACGGCCTTGTGGATGCCGAACATGGCCAAGGTGATCAGAAGCGGGAGCGCGAAGTTCCCCGCGACCATGCCCGCGAGGGCGGCGGTGGCGAAGGGGACGCCCGTGAACCACTCGACGGTGGGCATCACCGGGCGCGACAGCGAGACGGTCGACGCGTCAAGCGTCTGCCCGGCGAAGAAGAGCGGGGCGATCGCGGCTCCGGTGGTGGCACCGATCAGCAGGTCGCGCCACACCAAGGCGTCGCGCCAGCGGCCGGACATCAGGCGGCTCCATGAGATCAGGAGCAGTGGCCAGAGTTTGCGGATCGAGGGCTCCATCCCGAGATAGACCAGCCACGACAACCCGCCGAACCACAGGGAACGTCCCAGGGGGCGGCCGATGATGTCGATCGAGATCATGTCGCCCAAGGTGTGGCGTCCGACGGTCATGGACACGAACGTCGCGACGCCGGTGACGACGCCGCTTGCGAATGCTCCGCGGCGATCGCTCTTGCCGGCGCGGATGTTGCGGAACGCCAGGAAGACCGCGACCCCGATGCCCAGGAGCATCGTGCCGCTGATGATGTTGTCCACTGTGCGTGCGGCGTCGTTGCGAGCCTGTTCCATCGAGACCGTGGGCTTGGCTGTGTCCGGCACGATGCGGAACGACACCGGCGTTCCGGCGAGCGAGGCGGCCTCGATGCGGAACGCCATGTCGTCGCGGTTGGGGTAGCGCGCGGTCCATGCGAAGCGCTGGTCGGCGCCGACCTGCGGCGTGCGGGTCGGTGTGGCGGGCTGGATCGAAGTGGGATCAAAGTTCGCGGCGCTGAAGAAGGGTGTCCAGTCGATCGGCTGCTTGGGAGGTGCGGCGGCAAAGCCCGTGTCGGGCGCGATGCGCTCGAAGCGCATCAGATGGCCGCTGCTGCTCAAGGCCACATAGACGCTGTTGGGCGCGTCGCGGGGCGGCGTGTTCGACGTCACGCCGCGATCGGCCCAGCCGTTGGGCTGGGTGCGTGCGGGTTCGGCCCGGTACCAGAAGAAGATGCTCGCGGGATGAGGTTCCTTCAGGCGTGCGATTCCGCCGACGGCTTTCGGATCGCGGGCGATGTCGAGGATTGCTGAATAGCCGTACGCCTGGAAGACTTTGGGTGCCTCGACGCCGAGTTTCTCGATGGTTTCGCGGGCTTTCACAACCAGCACCGGCGGGGAGTACGCGAAGGGCGCGATGCGGTGGATGCCGAACGCGTCCTGGACGCCGGCGATCGTCGCCATGGCGAGCAGCGCGGTCGCGGCCAGCGTCCACGCCAGCCACTTGGGGATCGTGCCCTCGCCGCCGGAGACCGCGAGCAATTCCGGGCTGGGTGTTTCGCCCGCCGCGAGCGCGGCGGCGAGCGGATCGCCGCCGGGCAGTGCGGCCGACACGGCCAGTGCGCTGCTGGGTCGGTTGCGTGGATCGTTCTCGAGGCAGTGCAGGATGACGCGCTCGACCGCCGGGTCGAGCCCGCGGACGATGGAAGTGGGGCTGGTGACCAGCGACGAGGATGTGCCGCTCTTGTGCAGCGTGCGGAGTTCTTCGATGGACTGGGCGTTGAACGCGGGCTTGCCGGTGAACAGTTCGTAGAGCACGAGCCCCAGCGAGTAGAGGTCGCTCTTGCGTGAGACCTCGGTGCGGTTGAACTGCTCCGGGGCCATGTAGGCGGGCGTGCCGCTGGCGATGTCGCCCTTGGCGTTGAGATCGTCGGCGAAGCCGGCGACGCCGAAGTCCATGATGCGGGCGTTCCCGCGCCCGTCGAGCATGATGTTGGCGGGCTTGAGATCGCGGTGGATGACGCCCTGCTCGTGGGCGGCGTGCAGGCCGGCGCAGATCTGACGGGCGATCTGCAGTGCTTTGTCTTCGGGCAGGCGGCCGATGCGGCGCAGCAGCGAGCCCAGGTCCTCGCCGTCGACGTACTCCATCGAGAGGAACACTGCAGGCCCTGCCGAAGTCTGGAACTCGCCGATGTCGTAGACGCGGCAGACGTTGGCGTGGCTGATCTGGCGGGTGAGTCGGACTTCGGAGCGGAAGCGGTCGAGCCGCACGGGGTCGAACGCGAGCGTCTCGGGCAGGAGTTTCAGCGCGACGGAGGAACCGAGCTTCAGGTCGTCGGCGCGGTAGACCTCGCCCATGCCGCCCTTGCCGAGCATGGCGACGATGCGGTAGCGGTCCTGGAGCACGGCACCGGGTGCGAAGCGAGCGCCGTTGGCGGGGCGGAACGTGGCAGACGAGGGCGGCGACGACTGCGCGTGCGAGGCGGTGATGTCCAGATCGTGGTGGTCGGGCACGCACAGAATCTATCACGATTGCGAACATCTTGGGGGGCGAGCCCGCTGTACCCCGGAGTGTTTTTCTCGGGCGGGTGCGGTGGCTTGTGGCGATCGGTATGCTGGCTCGCACGGGAAAGCGGAAAGGTGCAACGGGTGGTCGCTTCCGGCGGCTGGCCGATCCGGAGATCGAGGGGAATCTATGTCGGACTCGCCGGCCAATGTGACTCTGCTTCTGCACGCCGCGGCGTCGGGCGATCGCAAAGATGTCGATGCGCTGATGGCCGCGATCTATCAGGATCTGAGGCGGCTCGCCCTCGCGCACATGAGCGAGGAACGGCGTGACCACACGCTGCAGGCTACCGCGCTGGTGCACGAGGCGTACGTCAAGCTGATCGACCAGCGGAACACGAATTGGAACGATCGAGTGCACTTCTTCTCGGTCGCGTCGCGGATTGTGCGGCGGATCCTGATCGACCACGCCAGGGCCCGCAACGCGGAGAAACGCGGAGGGCCGGTGACTCGCGTGAGCGTCGGTGAACAGGACGTGGCCGCACCCGAGCGCGACCTGGACGTGATTGCGCTGCACGAGGCGCTCGAAGAACTCGCGGCGTTGGACGAGCAGCAGGCCCGGATCGTGGAACTCCGATACTTCGGGGGTTGCACCATCGAGGAGATCGCTGAGTTGCTGAAGGTCGGCAAGCGGACGGTGGACCGCCAGTGGCTGGCCGCCAAGACGTGGCTGTTCGATCGCTTGAGCGAAGGTGACGCGGAATCTCAGGCCGGAGGCGAACGTGGCCGGTGATTCGATGGCCCGGGCCCACGCGATCTTCACCCGCGCCCTCGAACTCGACGGCGCGGCACGCGAGGACATGGTGCGCGAAGCCTGCGGCGAAGACGCCGAGGTGCTGCGCCGCGTGCGACGCCTGCTGCAGGTCGCCGATCGGACGACCGACTTTCTGGAGTCGCCCGCCGTCGCTGCGTTCGATCCGTTCGCGGCGCCGGTGCCGCAGGCGGTGGGGAACTACCTCGTGGTCGGCGTGCTCGGCGTGGGCGGGATGGCGACGGTCTACGAAGCGGTGCAGGAGAACCCCAATCGCCGCGTCGCGATCAAGGTGATGCACCAGAGCATGACTCATCCGGACGCATTGACGCGGTTCCGGCTGGAGGCACAGACGCTCGCACGGCTGCGGCATCCGGGGATCGCCCAGATCTACGAAGCGGGCACCGCGCCCTTGGGACAGGCCACGCCCTCGCCGTTCTTCGCGATGGAACTGGTGCCCGATGCGCTCAGCATCACGGCGTACGCCAAGCAGCGCGGGCTGCCGCTGCGGGAGCGGCTGGAGATGTTCGTCACTGTCTGCGACGCCGTCCTGCACGGGCACCAGAACGGGATCATCCACCGCGACCTGAAGCCGGCCAACGTTCTCGTCGGCCCCGACGGGCGGGCGAAGGTGATCGATTTCGGCATCGCCCGCGGCTCGGACGCCAGCGGCAAGTCGCTCACCAGCGCGACCGACGAGAAGAAACTGATCGGCACCCTCAACGCCATGAGCCCCGAGCAGTGCGTCGATCCGTCGAACATCGACGTGCGTTCGGATGTGTACTCGCTGGGCGTGCTGCTGTACGAGTTGGTAACGGGCGTGCTGCCGCATGATCTGTCGCGGTGCTCGGTGCCGCAGGCGGTGCGGGTGATCGCCGAGGGCGAGGTGGTGCGAGCGGGCCGGCTGAACGCCGAGGCCCGCGGCGATCTCGAGGCCGTCACCGCGATGGCGATGGAGAAAGACCGCGAGCGCCGCTACGCAAGCGTGAGCGAGCTCGCGGCGGACCTGCGCCGGTATCTGAACAGCCAGCCCGTGCTCGCGCGGCGCTCGGGCGCGATGGAGCGTGTCCGGAAGTTCGCGAGGCGGAACCCGGCCTTGGCCGCGACCCTTGGCGTCGCGGCTTCGGCGCTGCTGGCCGGAGTGATCGTCTCGACCTGGTTCGCCGTCGCGGCCAGCCGCGCTCGCGACGCGGCCCTGCAGCGGGAGCGCGAGCTCGCGGTCGTCACCGAGTTCCAGGAGTCGATGCTCCGCGGGCTCGATGTCCCGGCCATGGGCGCGCAGTTGCGAGAATCTATTCGAGCCATGGTCGTCAAGTCGGGCGCGGATGCTTCGAAGCCCTGGGACGAGGCCTTTTCACGGCTCAACTTCACCACGATCGCCATCGAGCACCTGAACCAGACCGTGCTGCAGCGCTCCGCCAAGTCGATCCGTGATCGCTTCGGAGAGCAGCCTCTTCTGAGGGCCCGGCTGCTGCAGCAGCTCGCGACCACGCTGCGGACGCTCGGGCTCTACAAAGACGCGTTGCCTTTGCTTGCCGAGGCCCTCGACGTGCGTCGCAAGGAGCTCGGGGCCGATCACCCCGACACGATGCAGACGCGGTTCACGCTCGGGTCGGTCCTCTCCAGCCTGGGCCGGTTCGACGAGGCCGAGGTTGAGCTGCGCGAGATCTACGAACGTCGCCGGGCCGTGATGGGGCCCGACGATCGCAACGTGCTGACCACCGCAGCCTCGCTCGGCGGCGTGTACCAGCGGATGAATCGGCTGGAGGACGCCGAACGGATCTGGACCGACACCTTGGCGCGCCAGCGCCGCGTGCTGGGTGACGACGATCCGGCGACCCTGCGGTCGCTGAACAACATCGGGATTGTGTACGCCGAGCAGGGCCGCCTCGACAAGGCGGAGGAGAGCTGGCGTGAACTGCTCGACCGCAGACGCAAGACGCTGGGCGCGGATCATCCCGAGTATCTCGGGTCGTTGGGGAATCTTGGCAACCTGCTGCTGGACCAGGGAAGGTTCAATGAAGCCGAACCCATGCTGCGTGAGTCGCTGGCGGCGGACCGACGCCACCGCGGCGATGCTCACCCGGCCACGCTCACGTCCATGGCGATTCTGATGTCGTTGCTCCGCGAGTCCGGCGACTTGCCCGGCGCGGAGAAGATCGGGCAGGAGTGCCTCGCCGGCCGCATGGCGACGCTCGGCCGCGAAAACGTGGACACGATGAACACGCAGGCCACGCTGGGGGCGATCGTGTACGCGCGCGGGCGTGCCGCCGAGGGCGAGAAGATGATGCGCGAGGCGATCGAGGTGCAGACCCGCGTCGTCGGCGCGTCGCACCCGGCGGCGATGAACGCGATGACGTTGCTGATGGATGCCCTGTGGAACTCCGATCGGGACGAGGACGCTCTGGCCGCCAGCACCAAACTGGTCGAACTCACCCGCGCCAGCAAGGACCCGCTCTCGCCGGGACCGACGCTGTCGGTGCACGGTGCGATTCTGGATGATGTTGGCAGACACGCCGAAGCGCTCACGGCCCTGCAAGAGGGCTACGAAACCGTCGAACGCACGTTCGGTTCGGTGCATCCGCAGACCCGAGCCGCGGCGGATCGGCTGGCGGCGTACTACGCCAAGGCGCACGCACGCGAGCCCCGCGCCGGGCACGACCGAGAACAGGCCAAGTGGCGCGATGTCGCGGAGAAGGCAAAGCGATAGTGGGGCGGCGGCATGTGAGACGCGCAGGCATTGTCTGCGGCGCGATTCGGCGGTGTGTTCCGCGTTTCCAGATGGAGATCGAACAAGGAGTCTGTACATGGCAGTCCGGCGACATCCGATGGCGGTGCAGACAACCAGCGATGCGCTCGATCGCGTGCCGCTCGACACCGCGTTGGTCGCTCGCCTGCGTGCGTCGTACGACGTGGTCCGCGGGCACGAGCTGCGGCTCGCCGAGACGTTCTACGCCAAGTTGTTCGCGCTCGCCCCGCACCTGCGGCCCATGTTCCCGGCGGACCTGGGAGCGCAGGCCGAGAAACTCACTGCCGCGCTCGACGTCGTGGTCCGCAACTTCGAGGACCCCGCCGCCAACGCTGCCGTGCTCGCGGGCCTGGGGCGACGCCACGCCGGCTACGGCGTGAAGCCCGAGCACTACAGGCTGGTCGTCGATCTGCTCGTCGAGTCGATGCGTGAACTCGGCGGCGCGGCGGTCGAAGAAGCACGCCTGGAGGAGTGGCACGGGGCACTGCGGCTGATCGCGCAGCAGATGATCGCGGCGACACGTGTTCCATGAGTGGCTTCTTGCAGAGCCCGGCGGTCCAGCGAGATTCAGTTCATCGTTTCCGGGCCGGTGCCGCGAGGTTCAAGGGCTGCGTTACCGGGCGTCGGGCGGTTGGGATTGACGCGGATACCGGACGGACTCCGGCCTTGCCGGGCGGGTTGGAACCCGAACGCACTTCGCCGCGTCGAACACTCGTTCATTCACCGATGTACAATGGTCTAGATGGTCCGCTACGGCGTCATTTTGGCATTGCTGTTCCAGTCGCTGGTTGCGATCTGTTGCGGCAATCTGACAGCCTCGCGTGCGGATGGATGTTGCGGCACCGAGGACGTGTGCTGCTGCTGCGCGACGCAGCCAGCCGTTGAGGATTCCTGTTGCACGCAGGGCACGGTGGACCCGTGCTGCGTGTCGTCAGAAGACCAGAAGACGCCTTCGGACTGCGATTGCTGCTCCGTTGAGCAGGAGATGCCGCAGACCCCGGCCGAGCCGGCGCGGCGGTACTGGGGTGACACACAAGGCGTTGCGATCCCTCCGGCGGCGCTCGCCGTCGTTTATGTGAGTGGAGTCCGCGAGCCCTTGACGCTCGCGTTGCGGCACGAGCCGCCCTGGCCATCCGGACGAGCGTTGCTCGCGGATCAGTGCCGCTGGAACTTGTAAAGAACACCGGCCGTTCGGGCTCATCGCCTGAACGGTGTGGGCCGTCCTGAGGCCCGTTGCCTCGGCACTGGGTGCTCCGCACTCAGTCGTCCGGGTCGCGGCGTCCATCCGTGGCGCTGCATCGTTGTTCTTTCGTTGTTCCCAACCACATTCCAACCACCCAGCTCCGCTGGGTCATTCAAAAGGATCGAACATGAACGCCCTTTTTCTCGCGCTTTCGTCGGCCGGCATGATTTATCTCGCTCCCGCGGCTGAGCAGACCGCCAAGGTCGAGGCCAAGGCCTGCTGCTGCGGCACGTCCTGCGCCTGCGAGGACTGCAACTGCTCGTGCAGCGGAAGCTGCAAGGACGGTTGCGACTGCTGCTGCGCCAGCGCGTCGTGCTGCTCGACGGCTGCGTGCTGCAAGTAACTCACCAAGCCCCCTCCTTGTCCTCGCGCGGGGAAGTACCTCTCGCGGGGGCTTTGTTTTCTCGGCTAACATTTCCACACGACACTGACCTCCAATGCCATCCCAGAGTCGGGGCGGACTGGAGTAGATCTCGAAAGGACTGATTTATGGATTTCTCCAAAGCGGCATTGAAAATGGCTGGCGCGTTCATCCTCGCTGGCAGCATCGCGACCTTCGCCGGCTGTCAGAACAACAAGTGCTCGACCAGCGGCGACTGCTGCGGCTCGTGCAGCACCGCCGGTGAGTGCAAGGAAAAGTGTGGCACCAATGGCGAGTGCAAGGACGGCGAGAAGAAGCAGGCCCTGAACAAGATCTGCCCGATCGGCGACCACGACGCCGACGGCACCATCACCGCTTCGCACGACGGCAAGACGGTTGCTTTCTGCTGCAGCGACTGCAAGGAAGCCTTTGCCGGCAAGACCGACGCCCAGAAGGCCGAGGTCATCGCCAAGGCCTACGCGGCGAAGTGATCCAGCCGAAGGAATCTGGGTCTTTCCCCAGATTGTGATCTGATTTCAGACCGCGGGCGGCACGGGCCGCCCGTTGTTATTTCTGGCCATCGAGCGGCGAAAAACCGGGAATTGACGGGCGGTTTGTTACTCGGGCTTGAGAAACGGCGTGCGAGCCGACATATTGGAGGAGAAGTTCGCGGCTTGTCGGCCTTGCCGCAACCACGGCTCGACCGGCCCGGAATGTAGAAGGTCTGGGTCCTCGGTGAGCGTCGGTTCGGGGAGGACGCTGGCGCTCGCCGGCCGAAGGAGTATGCAGCATGAAGTCTCGTGCCCTGATCGTGGGAGCATTCGGTGTGGTCCTTGTCTCGCTCGCGGCTCAGGCGGCGGGCGATCCGCGCGCCGCGTGGTCGCACGTGGGTCAGGTCGAGTCCCCCGCATCGGCCCGCCGCGGCGTGCTTGGTGCCATTGGCTTTGGGGCGCTGGAGACCCCAAAGGCTTACGCCTCATTCAAGATGGACGACCGGCAGATGGCGTCCACACTGTCCACCGCACCCATGGAGTTCACGCCGGCCGCCGAGAGCGCGCCGGTCGTCATGCTCCCCCGCCCCGATGGCACGCTCGAGGCCTTCACACTCATCGAGTCGCCGGTGATGCATCCGCTGCTGGCAGCGAAGTACCCGAGCATCAAGACCTATGCGGCGCAGGGCGTGGACAACCCCGCCGCGGTCGCGCGGGTGTCGATGAACGAGCTGGGCTTCTTCGCAACGGTGCTGTCGCCCGAGGGTGATTACGCCGTCGCGCCGTTGGAGCCCGTGACCGCGCTTCGTAACCCGGAGGCGGTCTACGCCAGCGCGTACACAAGCGAGATCACTGGGCCGTGGGAGTGCGGGTTCGTGCACGAGGACGGGCCGGTGCTTCCGGATCCGTCGATCTTCGTCTCCACGGGGCCCACGCTTCGGACGTATCAGATCGCGTGTGCGATGGAAGCACAGATGTGCGTCAACCTCGGCGGCGGGACGGTCGCGGGCGGTCTGAGCCTGGTGACGACCGCCGTCAACGCGACAAACGCGGTGTGGGAAAAGGAATTCGCGATCCGGTTCATCATGTTCCCGGAGTCGGACCAGATCATCTTTACGGACGTCGCGACGAATCCCTACAACAACTCGGACAACACCTCGATGTTGGAAGAGAACCAGGGGATCATCGAGGCGAACAGCGACGCGCCGTACGACATCGGCCACGTGATCGCGTGGGCTGGCGGCGGCGTGGCGAACCGGGGTTCGGCGTGCAGCCCGAGCAACAAAGGCCGCGGCGTCAGCGGAAACATGTTCTCCGCGGCGTCGTTCTCGAATCCGCAGACCTTCACCCACGAGCTGGGTCACCAGTTCAATGCGCCGCACACGTGGAACAGCCCGAACGGAGCGTGCACCGCGGCCCAGTGGGGCAGCTCCGCGGCGATGGAGCCGGGCAGCGGCTCGACCATCCTCTCGTACGCCGGCTCGTGCAGCCCCGACAACATCCAGGGCTCACGTGACAACTACTACAGCCAGGGCAGCCAGCAGCAGATCACGGACTTTGCCGCGTCCCTCGCCTGCACCGCCGCGATCGCCACCACCAACAGCGCCCCGGTCGTGACCTCGCCGGTGCTCAACAACGACGTGGTGCCGATCAGCACGCCCTTCGTGCTCACCGGTTCCGCGACCGATCCGAACGGTGACACGCTGACCTACATCTGGGAGCAGCGTGACTTCGGTGCGCAGCGTGCCCTTTCCGCCGGCGACGGCGGCAGCGGGCCGCTGTTCCGCTCGTTCCTGCCCAGCACCACCGGAAGCACCCGTTACTTCCCGAGATTGTCCACGATCCTCACCGGCAACCTGGCCGGCAGTGTCGGCGAGATCCTCCCGACCACGACGCGCACCATGCGATTCCGTTTTACCGCCCGTGACAACAAGGCCGGCGGTGGCGGTGTGAACTTCGTGGATCGCCAGATCCGGTCGATCAACACCGTCGGTCCCTTCAGGGTTACGGCGCCCAACACCAGCGGGACGCAGTCCGGCGCGGTGGTGGTGCGCTGGGATGTCAAGAACACGACGACGACCCCGTTCAACCACAACCTCGTGAACATCTGGCTTTCGACCAACGGCGGCAACGCCTTCACCACACTGCTGAAGGCCGATACGCCCAACGACGGTGTGGAGCCGGTGATTCTCCCGCAGAGCAGTTCGACGCAGATGCGCATCATGGTTCGTCCCAAGGGCAACCTTGGCGACGCGCTCTACTTCGACATCAGCGACGCGAACATGACGCTCGCCGCGGCTCCGGCGTCGGTGCGGCTCGCCTCGGGCGGTTCGCCGATCATCGGCGACAGCGTGGGCAACGGCAATGCCAACGGCGCGCCGGAGCCTGGCGAATCCAACGTTCAGATGTGGTTTGATCTGCTCAGCACCGGGCTGAACACCGCGACCGGCGTGACGGCGACGGTTCAGTCGCTGACCGCCGGTGTCACGGTGACGCAGCCCAGCATCTCGTTCGACGACATGCCTCTCGGCGCTCTTGAACGCAACGCGTTCCCGGCGCTGATCTCGGTGGCTCCGTCGGTCGCGTGCGGCAGCAACGCGACGATCCGGGTCAATGTCACCACGGCGCAGGGGCCTTTCACCATCAACTACACCGTCAAGATGGGCCCGACGACCAATATCTGCGCGGCGCCCTCGTCGTACTGCGCGGGAGATTTCAACGACGACGGCTTCATCGATGACACCGATTTCGTGCTCTTTGCCATCGCGTACGACCAGCTCAACTCCGGCGGTGGCGATCTGAACTTCGACACGCTGACGGACGATACCGACTTCGTGCTGTTCGCCACGGCGTACGACGCCTTGGTCTGCCCGTGAGTGATGACGGTCGCAAAAACACTTCCGCCGCGGCACTGCCGCGGCGGTTTCGTTTCGGACGCGAGTCTTAGGCTGTTCGAGGCAATTGGGGATCTAGGATTCGAACCTAGACTAAGTGAGTCAGAGTCACTCGTGCTACCGTTACACCAATCCCCAAGCGATTGGACCGAATGGTACGCACGCGGCTCGCCCTGACAAGTGCGACCTGGGGTCCAGTGGTCGGTACACTCCGCCCATGAATCAGCTCCTCCGCGTGGCCTTGACTGGCGCTGTGGCCGCCTCCGTCGCTTGCACGTCCGTTGCCGGCCTGCCGGCGGGTGTTTCACCGTCCCGATCAGCCATGCCGGCGCGAGACTCCCGCGTCGTTGCGTTGCTCGACGCGTACTACGACCTGATCTGCCAGGCAGACCCGGTCGGCGCCAGCACCCGGGGCGATCTGCGGTTCAACGACCGGCTGGCCGACGTCAGCCCCGAAGCGCTCTTGAGCCAGCGGAGCGACGCATCGAGGTTGCTGACGCAGGTACGTGCGCTCGATCGGTCCGCCTTGCGGGGCGAAGACCTGATCGACGCGGACCTCTTGGAGTACACACTCGATCTGTCTGAGCGGGGCGCGAAGTACCTTCCGGAGCAGATGCCGATCAACGCGCTCGAAGGGCCGCACATCAGCCTGCCGCAGATGTACCTGCAGCTGCCCTTGGCGACGGAGCAGCATCTCGCCGACTATGTGACGAGGCTGGAGAAGATTCCGACGCTGATCGATCAGCAGATCGTCAACATGCGGGCGGGCATGAAGGCGGGGAGGGTGCCGCCGAAAGTGATCCTCGCCGACACGGTCAGCGGAATCCGTACGCACTGCACGCCGGAGATCACGGCAAAGCCATCGAGTTCGCCGTTCTTTACGCCGCTGCGAGCACGAAGCGAGTCAGACGCGCTTGCCGCCCGCGCGAGCAAGGCGATCGCCTCGGGCATCGTGCCCGCGTTCGAGCGTCTTGCGGCGTTCGTGGAGAAGGAATACATCCCCGCGTGCCGCGACACGATCGGGGCCGCTCAGGGCGTTGACGGCATCGGCTCCTACGAGCACCAGCTCCGTTTCCACACCACCACGGCGCTGACGGCTCAGCAGATCCACGATGTCGGGCTCGCCGAAGTCGCACGCATCAAGGCCGAGATGATGCGGGTGATCGATGAGACCGACTGGGCGGACAAGGGCCGATACGCCGGGGCGCAGCAGGCCGAGGAACGTTTCGCGAAGTTTGTTGAGTTCCTCCGCACCGATCCGCGGTTCTATTTCACGAGCGAAGAGGAGATGCTCTCGGGCTATCGCGCGATCGGCAAGCGGATCGATCCCGAGCTTTTGGGGCTCTTCGCGACCCTGCCGCGGCTGCCTTGGGGCATCCGGCCAATTCCGCGGTTTGCAGCGGCGAGTTCGCCCGCCGCGTATTACTACCCGGGCTCGACCAAGTCCGGCGTTCCCGGGTACTTCATGGTGAATACGTACGACCTGAAGCAGCGGCCCAAGTACAGCATGATCTCGCTGACGCTGCACGAGGCTGTGCCCGGACACCACTTCCAGGGTGCGATCGCCGACGAGCTTCCGAGCCAGCACGCGTACCGGTCGGCGATGTGGTACACGGCGCACGGCGAGGGTTGGGCGCTCTACGCCGAGTCGCTGGGGCTGGAGATGGGCGACGACGTGCGTTCCGCGGCCAATCCCAACGGCCGCGGGCTCTACAGCGATCCGTATGACTACTTTGGACGCCTGAGCGACGAGATCTGGCGTGCGTGCCGGCTGGTGGTGGACACGGGGATGCACGCGTTTGGATGGTCGCGGCAGCAAGCGATCGACTACATGCTGGCGAACTCCGCGGGCACGGAGCTGGACACGGTGAGCGAGATCGACCGCTACATCGGCTGGCCCGGTCAGGCGTGTGCGTACAAGCTCGGCGAGATTCGCATCCGCGAACTGCGGGCAAAGGCGACGGCGGCGCTCGGCTCGGGGTTCGATAAGCGTTTGTTCCACGACGAGCTGCTGAATGCCGGCTCGATCCCGCTCGCGGTGCTCGAGAAGCGGATCGATCGCTGGATCGAGTTGGCGCGGTTGCGCAAAGACAACGCCGCCCGATGACGGGCGGCGTTCGGCCTCAGTGTCTTTGTGTCGAAGGGCAGGAAACCCGCCGCCGTGCTTAGCTGCCGTAGCTCAGCGGCGTGGCCCGGCCGTAGGGGCTGTTGGGCCGCTGGTTCTCGGACGGACGAGCCGCCGGAGCCGCGGGTGCCGGAGCCGCGGCCGGAGCCGGGAACGGGCGGGTATCGCCTGTCTGGCGCCGAGCCCGGACCTCATCGATGGAGCGATCCAGCTTGCCGAGGATCGCCTTGACTTGATTGAATGACTTCTCAGTAGGACCCATACGCACCGCCTCCATGCAGGTGCTGAAACATCGGAGGCATCGGTGGGCGACTTTCCCTTGGGTACGACGAGTTTTCGATCCGCCCGGAAGTGGTGCGGTCTGTGCGGGCTGGGGGAATTGCGAACCGCGCGAAGAGACGCCGCCCCGTGACCGGCGCGGCGAAACACGAGTGTGTCTGCGCGAACGCGCTGCGGCAAAGCGAGACTCGGAGCGGCCGTGTGGCGGCGTCGGAGGGAGTTATTCCGGAAGGCGATCGAGTTCTTGTTCCGCTCGATCGGCGAGCCGCTGGATGGTGTCGTAGCCGAAATCAAAGCGCAGGCCGCAGGCCTCGAAGAGCTCTGGGAGCGTGCGTGTTCCGCCGAGCGACAGTGCTTTGAGGTAGAAGTCGATCGCGGTGCGTTCGCCTTTTTCGAGGCTGAGAAGCCAGAGCTGTAGCGCTCCGAGTTGGGCGATGCCGTACTCGATGTAATAGAACGGGACGCTGAACAGGTGCGGCTGGCGGTGCCACAGGTACGATCGCGCGTCGTCGAGACCTTCCCACGAGCAGGAACTGCCGAATCGTCGATCCAGCGAGAGCCAGTGGATCTTGCGATCTTCGCGGCGGTGGGTCGGGTTGGCGTAGATCCAGTGCTGGAACGCGTCGATCATCGCGATCCAGGGCAGCAGGCTGACGCTCCGCTCGATTTGCTGGCGCTTGGCCCGAAGATAGTCGGCGTCGTCGGCGTAAAAGCTCTCACGCGTGTTCATGTGGGGAAGCGTGAGCAGCTCCATGCTCATGCTCGCGACCTCGCAGAACTCCATGGGGGCATGGCGATAGGCCAGCAGCGGCTCGTCCACCGTCAGCATCGAGTGGAACGCGTGCCCGGCCTCGTGCACCATGGTGGTAACGTCACGGCTGGTGTTGGCGGCGTTCATGAAGATGAACGGCTTCCGCGAGCGGTCGCGCATGTACTGGTAGCCGCCGGGCGCCTTGCCTTTGCGGGAGTCGAGGTCGAGCCCCGCGCCGTCGCGGCTGCCACGGGCCTCGGAACCCGTGCCCAGCGAGCCGATCATGGTCGCAAGACGCGGATCGAGGAGGCGGAACGTCGCGATGGTGCGACGCATCAGATCGGCGCCGCCGTCGAAAGGCTTCAGCGGCCCGCGGCCCTTCACGTCGACGACCAGGTCCCAAGGACGCAGCGTGTCCACCCCCAGGGCGCGGCGGCGGCGTTCTTCCTGGCGACGCAGCATCGGGACAATGAGCCGCTCGCAGCTCTCATGGAAATCGAAGCAGTGGCGGGGGGTGTAATCGAATCGGTGCTTGGCCTTGAACGCGTAGTCGCCGAAGCCCTGGAACCCGGCGTTGGTCGCGACGGAGTGTCGCAGCGTCACCATGTGGTCAAACAGGCCTTCGATCGCGTCTTTGTCGCGCAGGCGGCGTTCGGCGCCGGCGCGGAACGCGCGTTCGCGCAGGTCGCGGTCGGTTCGTTCCTGAAACACCGCGAGCTGCGGGAGCGTTCGCTCTTGTCCCTCGAACTGCACCGTCATCGCGCCGATGAGCTGGTCGTAGGCTTGGCTGAGCTTGGCCAGTTCGGTCTCGATCGCCACATTTTCCTGGCGATAGAGATCGACGTCTGCCTTCGTATCGCGGACGAGAATCGCGTGGCGTGGCGAGGCGAAACGGGTTGAGAGCTCGACCAGCCGCCGATCAAGGTCGAAGCTGACCGGCTTGAGCTTGGGGACGACGCCTTCGATGTAGTCGGCGTAGGCCTTCTGTGCCTCCTCGTCGTCGGTGGCGCAGGTCATGGTGATGTAGAGATTGGCCTGGGTCTCTGAGCACGCGGCGTCGAGTTCGCTGCGGTCGAGCAGCCACTGATCAAACTCCGGCTGGGAGTTCACGGAGCGTGCGAGCAGCTCGGCGAAGTGGGCTTCGACGTTCTCGAAGCGGGAAGCGTCGAGGTCGGCCGGGATGCAGGTGCGAGGGGCGGATGGCGTGTGGGTTGGCATGGCAGGCTCATAGCCGCGGGCTTCAGCCGGCGGGGTATTCGGGGTGGACGATCGCGTGTCGGGATTGCCGGTGATCGCCGATCATCCTACCGGCCCGCTGGCTCGAGGAGGCGGCGGGGTGCGCAAGAAAAACGCCGCGGCAAGCCGCGGCGTTGGAGGGGGGGCGGGGACAGGAACTGGCTTACTTGCGTTCCTTCTTGAGCAGATCGCGGATCTTCTTGTCGGTGGGCTCGATCCACTCCTCGCGGAAGCGGTCGGGGAAGATGTTGAACTTGAAGAGCGCGAGGTTGGGATTGTTATTGATGGCCGAGACGATGCGGTTCATGGCTTCGCGGGCCTTGCCGGCGAGCTTGGCCTTGGTCTCGTCGTCGCCCTGCTGGGCCATCTGCATCGCGGTGTCGAGGGTGATGCGGTAGCCGTCGAGGGCCTGCTCGTCCTTGTAGGTCTTCTCGCGGAACTCCATCTGCAACTGCTCGGCGGCAGAGATCGGCCAGGCGAAGCCGGGCTTCTTGACGCCAACCCACTCGACCTCCTGCAGGTTCATGGCCTTGGCGAGCTCGTCGAGCGTGGACGCCGTGCCCGATGAGAAGCGGACTGCGGAGGCGGTCTGCGAGGTGAAGGTGAAGACGCGACCCTTGGGGTTGAGCACGACGCTGCCCGAGGTGGTGTCCTGATAGAAGGTCACCTGGCCGCGCTCCGAGACGGTGGCGCTGAGCGGCTCCATGATCTGCATGGCCCGCATGATCTGCGGGTCGTGGTTGCCACGGGCGGAGATCTTCTCCATCTGGAAGAGCACTTCTTCGAGGCCCCGGCCCTGCATGGCCTGGAGGGCGCCGAACCAGCCGGTGCAGGCGCCGTACGCGCCCTCGGGGGTCATGTAGATCTCTTCGATGCAGTGGGAGGTCATGGCCGCGGCGGAGATCGCGTAATCGATCCAGGCGACGGTGCGGAAGTTCTTGCGGTACTCGTCGTAGATGATGTCGGAGAGCTTCTGGATCTCGAGCAGTGCGCCGCCGCCGGAGTTGATGCGGAAGACGACGATGTCGACGTTGTCCTTCTTGAGCAGGGCGATGGCGTCGCGCAGGGGCTTGGCCATGACATAGATGCCGACCATGTCCTTGTCGCCGCCCTCGCCCAGCGTGATCACCGCGGCCCGGGGGACGCGGTTGGCGGTGCGGGGCTTGGACTCGGCCGGGGCGGTGGTGGTCGCCGGTGCGGCGTCGGAGGGCTTGGTTTCCGGCGTTGCGGGTGCGGCGGGCGTCGCGGGCGTGGCGGCGGCG
>VYLH01000035.1_pt1 | contig 38358 bp, 31 predicted proteins | sample 5114361 | NCBI WGS metagenome assembly VYLH01 (sample SAMN12291772, study PRJNA351875) | freshwater metagenome | isolation source: freshwater lake | place: USA: Michigan, Kent Lake | collected 2013-08-15
GATGGGGTTCTGAGCTGCGACCGCAAGACGGTTCAGACGGGAGGTACCGATGGCTATGCCGAGTCTTGAGGACCAAGTACTTGTTGCCTTGTGGCAGGAACACAACAAGCAAATAAAACTCGATCCGCTCGTCCCCGGACTTGTGACAATCACTCGATCAAGCGATGCCGAGGTAACGAGAACTCTTCGTAGCCTTCACTCACGCGGAATGCTGACGCTTCTTGAAGATTCCGATGGTGGAGTCAGCGTTCCCGTGAATGCGAGCCTTCACGGAAAGCCGGGCTGGCCCGCCGCCATGGTGCACTGTGGTGAGGTGACAAATTACTGGGAAGACCGAGGCTGATGCGTGAAGATCCGCTTCTACATTGACCCCGAAACCGGACGCCCTCACGTCGAGAGTCACGGCGTGACGACGGGGGAGTGCGTGCAGGTTTTGGAGTCGCCGCTGCAAGACTTTGCCGGACGCGAAGACTCTCGCGTTGCACTCGGCCATACTCGCGGCGGCGGCTACCTGAAAGTGATCTACTCGCGGGAGGACGACGGCTCGTTGTTCGTGATTACCGCCTATCCGTTGGTCGGCAAGCCACTCGCGGCCTTGAAAAGCAGGCTCCGAAAGAAGGGGCGATAGAGATGAAGAAAGACCCGAACCAATACCCCAAGGGCTGGAACAAGAAGCGCGTGCAAGGCGTCATCGCGCACTACACCAAGCAATCCGACGCCGATGCCATCGCCGAGGCCGACGCGGCGTGGATCAACAGCCGCTTCTCGCTCGTCCGCGTGCCGGTCGAGTATGCCGCCCAAGTGGAGGCATTCGTTCAGTCCCTGCGCAGCCGCCCTGTGAAGCGCCGCAAGACCGCGTAGCTCACGAGTGCTCACTTCGAGATTGCCCTTGGAAACCATCCTCCACACCATCCTCCACCTCGACAAGTCGCTCGCCGACTTGGTGGTGAACTACGGCGTGTGGGTCTACGCGATCCTCTTCGCGATCGTCTTCGCCGAGACCGGCCTCGTCGTCACGCCCTTCTTGCCCGGTGATTCGCTGCTCTTCGCCGCGGGCGCCCTCGCGGCCGCGAAGCCCGAAGCGCTGAACATCTGGTTCGTCTTCTTCCTGCTCATCACCGCCGCCATCCTGGGCGACGCCGTGAACTACGCCATCGGCAAGTGGATCGGGCCGCGGGTCTTCAGCAAAGAGCTCGACCCCAACCGCGTCCCGACATGGAAGGACCGCCTGCTCAACCGCAAGCATCTGGACCGCGCCCACGAGTTCTACGAGAAATACGGCGGCAAGGCGGTCGTCATCGGCCGCTTCGTCCCGATCGTCCGCACCTTCGTCCCTTTCGTCGCCGGCGCAGGCGCGATGACGTACTCCAAGTTCGCGTTCTACAACGTCGCAGGCGCGCTGCTGTGGGTCGGCCTCTGCACCGGCGCGGGCTACCTCTTCGGCAACTTTGAGATCGTCAAGAAGAACTTCTCGCTGGTGGTGCTGGGCATCATCGTCGTGTCGCTGATCCCGATCGCCATCGAGTTCTGGATGGCACGGCGCGACTCACAGAAGAAGCCCGCCACGGAGGGCACGCCCGCCGCGTGACATCCCGATGGCCACCCACCAGACCAACTGCGACATCTGCAACCGCCTCGCGGCGATCCGCGAGGGGAAGCACCCCGCCCATGGAAGCACATTGATCGCGGAGCTGGACACCGGCTTTGCCGTGATGGGCGACTCGCAGTTCTTCCGCGGCTACTCGCTGCTGCTCTGCAAGACCCCCGCGACCGAGCTTGACGAACTGCCCCAGGCCATCCGCATGCGCTTCCTCGAAGAGATGAGCCAGCTCGCCGAGGCGGTCCGCAAAGCAACCGGCGCGTTCAAGCTCAACTACGAATCACTGGGCAACCTGGTGCACCACCTGCACTGGCACGTCTTCCCGCGTCGCGAAAGCGACCCGGACCCCAAGGCGCCGGTGTGGGGCCAGATGCCCAAGCCCGGCAGTGATGCCGACACCCAGTCCAAGTTCAACCCCGAGCGTGACCGGGGATTGCTCGAGTCCATCCGCGCGGAATTGCACGCGATCCGCGCCCGTGCAAACCAAGTCCACGATTCAGCCAACGTCTGAGTCAGCCACGATTGAGAAGGAGATTTGAAATGGCCGTGAAACCCCTCGAAGACCGCGTTCTCGTCAAGCCCATCGAAGCCGAGACCAAGACCGCCTCGGGCATCTACCTCCCCGAGTCCAGCAAGGAAAAGCCCGTCAAGGGCGAAGTCATCGCCACCGGCCCCGGCAAGCGCCTCGAGAACGGCAAGCGCGCCGAGATGAGCGTCTCCAAGGGCGACACCGTCGTCTACGGCAAGTACGCCGGCACCGAAGTCGAGATCAAGGGCGTCAAGCACCTGATCCTGCGCGAGAGCGAACTGCTCGGTGTGATTGACGGCTAATCAAATCGCCAAATGGCCACAACTCCAAATGGCCAAATGGGAAGACGCTCGAATAGCACATATTTGGCCATCTGGCCCTTTGGCTCTTTGGCCCTTTGAGAGAAACGAACCATGTCAACCAAGCAGCTGATTTTCTCCGACGCGGCCCTCCTTGAAATGAAAAAGGGCGTCGACGCCCTGGCCGATGCCGTCAAGTGCACCATGGGCCCCTCCGGCCGCCACGTCGTGATCGAGAAGGCCTACGGCGGTCCACACGTCACCAAGGACGGCGTCTCCGTCTCCAAGGAAGTCTCGCTCCCCGCGCCCTTCCAGTCCATGGGCGCGAAGATGGTGAACGAGGTCGCCAAGAAGACCGCCGACAAGGCCGGTGACGGCACCACCGCCGCCACCGTGCTCGCCCAAGCCATCTTCACCGAGGGCCTCCGCCACGTCACCGCCGGCGCCAACCCGGTTCTGCTGCAGCGCGGCATCAACAACGCCGCCAACGCCGCCGCGGACTACATCGACTCCATCGCCATCAAGTGCAAGGGTCGTGAGGACTACAAGAAGATCGCCACCGTCTCGGCCAACCACGACGCCAGCGTCGGCGACCTGATCGCCGAGGCGATCGACCGCGTCGGCGCCGAGGGCGTCGTCGAGGTCGAGGAAGGCAAGAGCGCGACCACCACGCTCGAGTACGTCGAGGGCATGCAGTTCGACAAGGGCTACCTCTCGCCGTACTTCATGACCGACCCCAAGACCGGCGAGTGCGTGCTCGAGGACGCGTACATCCTCATCTACGAGAAGAAGATCAGCAACCTGCCCGATCTTCTCCCGCTGCTCAACAAGACCGTCGCCACCGGCAAGCCGATCCTGCTCATCGCCGAGGAGGTCGAGAACGAGGCTCTCGCGACGCTGGTCGTCAACCGCCTCCGCGGCACGCTGAAGATCGCCGCCGTCAAGGCTCCGGGCTTCGGTGATCGCCGCAAGGCCATGATGGGCGACATCGCGACCCTGACCGCCGGCACGTTCATCGCTGAGGATCTCGGCCGCTCGCTCGAGAGCGTCGAGCTCAACGAGCTGGGTCGCGCCAAGAAGATCATCATCACCAAGGACGACACGACGATCATCGAGGGCGCCGGCAAGAAGGCCGACATCCAGGCCCGTGCCGCCCAGATCAAGAGCCAGCACGACAAGTCCACCAGCGACTACGACCGTGAGAAGCTGATGGAGCGTCTCGCCAAGCTCACCAGCGGCGTGGCCATCATCAACGTCGGTGGCGCCACCGAGATCGCGATGAAGTCCACCAAGGACCTCGTCGACGACGCCCTGCACGCCACCCGCGCCGCGGCCAAGGAGGGCTACGTCCCCGGCGGCGGCGTCGCGCTGCTCCGTGCTCAGGACGCGATCATGAAGGCCGCCGGCAAGGCCCGCGGCGACGAGAAGATCGGCTTCGACATCGTCGCTCATGCGGTCGAGGCCTGCGCCAAGCAGATCGCCGAGAACGCCGGCTTCGACGGCGACCTCGTCGTCGAGAAGGTCAAGGAAGGCAAGCCCGCCGCCTACGGCTTCAACGCCGCCACCGGCGAGTACACCGACCTAGTCAAGGCCGGCATCATCGACCCCGCCCTCGTCGCCAAGACCGCGCTCATCAACGCGGCCAGCGTCGCGGGCCTGATGCTCACGACCGACGTGCTCATCACCGACCTCAAGGAAGACACCGCCGTCGAGACGGGCGCCACAGCCTGAGCCGGTCCCAATAGGAACCCCACGCGCAAGCGTGGGGTCACAGTTGCACACATCCCGAGCCCGGTCGTGAGAACGCACGGGCTCGATTCTCACCACAGAGACACAGAGGCACAGAGATGAGAAGGTGAGTGGGAAAGTGATGGAGACGGGATCGGTCATCAACGGCGACGACCCTCTCACCGCCGCGATCATCGGCGGAGCCATCGAAGTGCATCGTGCTCTGGGGCCCGGACTGTTGGAGTCAATCTACGAAGAGTGCCTCGCACACGAACTCGTGGAGCGGGGCTTGAAGATCCAGAGGCAGGTTCCGTTGCCAGTGGTCTTCAAGGGCAAGCGTCTCGACTGCGGCTACCGAATCGACATGATCGTGAACGACAGCGTGCTGCTGGAACTCAAGGCGATCGAGAAGGTCCTTCCTGTCCACGAAGCCCAACTCCTCAGCTACCTGAAACTCAGCGGCAAGAAGGTCGGCCTTCTCCTCAACTTCCACGTCGCCTACCTGAAAGACGGCATCACCCGACGAATTCTCTGACTCTCTCTGCCTTGACCCAATCGTTTCTCTCTGTGTCTCTGTGCCTCCGTGGTGAACTCTTCCCAGCCGAATCATGCCAACGACACGTGACTATTACGAAGTGCTGGGCGTCGCCAAGACCGCCGACGCGGAGGAGATCAAGCGCTCCTACCGCCGCCTGGCGATGAAGTACCACCCCGACCGCAACCCCGGCGACGCCGAGGCCGAGGCCAAGTTCAAGGAAGCCGCCGCGGCGTACGAGGTCCTTGCCGATCCCGAGAAGCGCAAGCTCTACGACCAGTACGGTCACGACGGCCTGCGCCAGGCCCAGGGCCCGGCCGCCCACGACTTCAGCCGCATGAACGTCGAGGACATCTTCTCGATGTTCAACGACATCTTCGGAGGCGGCGGACAAGGCGGCTTCGGTGGCGGTGGTGGGGGAGGCCGACGCGTCGCCCGCGGCTACGACCTCGAAACCGAGGTCGAGCTCTCGCTCGACGAAGTCGCCAAGGGCGTCGAACGCGATGTCGAGTTCACCCGGCTCGATGTCTGCGAAACCTGCACGGGCAGCGGCGCGAAGAAGGGCTCGGCTCCGATCAAGTGCCCGACCTGCGGCGGGCAGGGCAAGGTTCAGCAAACCGGCTTCGGCGGCATGTTCCGCATGGTCACCGCGTGCCCCGCGTGCCGCGGGCGCGGGCAGGTGATCAAGGACTTCTGCGATGCGTGCAAGGGCAAGGGCCGCACGCCCCGCAAGCGGAAGATCAGCGTCAAGATCCCGCCCGGCGTGAGCGATGGCCAGGCGGTGCGGGTTGCGGGCGAGGGCGAGCCCCCGCCGCAGGAACTGTCACCCGGCGGCGAAGGCATGCGGGGCGACCTGCACGTGGGCATCCGCGTGAAGGAGCACGAACTCTTCCAGCGCGACGACGACAACCTGGTGCTCGACATGCCGATCTCGTTCGCGCAGGCCGCCCTCGGCGCCGAGATCGACGTCCCGACTCTCAACGGCAAGTCCAAGCTCACGGTCCCCAAGGGCACCCAGGCGGGCACCGCGTTCCGCATCGAGGACGAGGGCCTGCCGAATCTCCGCAGCGGCCGCAAGGGCGATTTGATCGTCGGCGTCCGCGTCGAAGTGCCGAAGAAGATGACGAAGGCTCAGGAGAAACTGCTTCGCGAGTACGCCGCCAGCGAGGACCAGGCGGTGCTGCCCGAGACGCAGGGATTCTGGAAGAAGGTGAAGGACATGATGAACGGCTGAGTCTGTGTCCGGAGCAACGAACGGCAAACGAAAGCACGAGCGACCCATGTTCAAGTGGAAGCGTGGTGAGAAGCCCATGAACCCAGATCAGAATCCCATCCATCAGCCCGACGACACCAACGAGATCCCCCAGCACGAGTGGGACATCTCCGACGCGGCTCCGATCGAGGGCGGCGTGTCGAGCGAGCTGCAGGCCAAGGTGACCAAGCTGGAGCAAGACCTCGCCGAGGCCAACAGCCGCGCTCTGCGGGCGATGGCCGACTTCCAGAACTACCAGAAGCGTTCGATGATGAACGAGTCGATCGCCAAGGCCAGCGGCGTCGCCGGCGTCGTCACCGGCGTCGTCACCGTGCTCGACCACTTCGACCTCGCGCTCCAGCAGGACATGACCAAGGTCACCGCCGAGCAACTCATCGGCGGCGTCAAGGTCATCCGCGAAGAACTCATCCGCGTCCTCCAGCTCCACGGCGTCGGCATCGTGAACCCCAAGCCCGGCGACGATTTCGTCCCCGGCATCCACGAAGCCATCATGCAGCAGCAGGCCGAAGGCATCGCCCCTGGCAAGGTCGTCGCGACCTTCCAGGCCGGCTACACCCTCGCCGGCGGAGCCGCCGGCGGCGGCGAACGCGTCCTCCGCCCCGCCAAAGTCAGCGTCGCGCCCAACTCCTGACGCTCACGATTCCGTCATGCCTTGATTTGCGATTTGCCCCTTTGCCATTTGCGATTTGGTCCTCCCATGCCCACCTACGACTACCACTGCACCGCCTGCGACCACGCCTTCGAGGAGTTCCAGTCCATGACTGCTCCTCTGCTCAAGAAGTGCCCCAAGTGCGGCAAGAACAAGCTCGAACGCCTCATCGGCACTGGCGCCGCCCTGATGTTCAAGGGCAGCGGCTTCTACATCACCGACTACCGCTCCGATTCCTACAAGAAGAGTGCCGAGGCCGACAAGCCCGCGAGCGAGAGCAAGTCGGACACCAAATCGGATAGCAAACCGGAACCCAAATCAGAAAGCAAGGCTGCGAGCACGAGCGAGAGCAAGCCCTCCAAGTCTGTCGACAAGCCCGCCGACAAGCCCAAGAAGAAGTCCGCGGCCAAGGACTGAGCGAGCCCCCCACGAGACCCCCACGAGACCACCCATGGCGATCATCGGCCACGGCATCGACATCACCAGCGTCGACCGCATCCGCGAGATGATCGCCGATCACGCCGATCGTTTCCTGCACCGCGTCTTCACCGACGCCGAGCGAGCCTCGGCCGCCGCCCACGCCAGCCCCGAGCGCCGCGTCGAGCACTTCGCCGGTCGCTTCGCCGCGAAAGAAGCCGGGCTCAAAGCCATCGGCACCGGCTGGCGCGACGGCATCGCCTGGACCGACGTCGAAGTCGTGAACGAGCCCTCGGGCATGCCCTCGCTGCGGTACCACAACAAGGCCAAAGAGATCGCCGACCAACTCGGCACGCGGCGTACCCACATCAGCATCAGCCACGCAGCCGGCGTAGCGATGGCGTCGGTGATCCTCGAGTCGTGAGTGGACCGCGACCCGCGTTCACTCGCCCTGCGTCGTCATCACACGAGCATCCGCGCCCAATTTCGCGCGAGCCGCGTCCGCGGCCTGGCGGGTCGTGAAGCGATCGACGCGCACCGCGTACACCAGCGCACCCGCGGAGTTCTTGGTCTGCACGATCCGGGGCGTCGAGAGGCCCGCCGCCTGGGCGCGGGCCCGGAAGCGATCGGCCTGCACCTGTGCCCGCTGGAAACTGCTGAACGCACCGAGCTGCACCGTGAACCCGCCCGTGCCCGCCTTGTTCAGGCCCGTCACCGCCGCGATGCGGTCGCTGATCAAGACCTTCAGCGTGCTGTCGTTCTCGACCTGCGTCTGCGCCTTCTCGTACATCGCCTTGGCATCGCTGGTGCGGCCCTGGGCCCGCAGCGCATCGCCGGCATAGAGCGACGCCCGCGCACCCTCGTCGCCGCTGAGCTTGTTGCTCGCGTCCGTCAGCAACTCCGACGCCTCGCCGTGGCGGTTGCCCTCGTAGGCGATGAGCCCGACCTGGGCTGAGGCCTTGCCGCTGACGGTCTGGTCGTTGCTCTTGGTGAGCGGGCGCAGGATGCGCTCCGCCTCGTCGTTCTTGTTGAGAGCCGCCGCCGACAGGCCCGCGATCAAGGCCGCCTGCTCCCGCTGCACGCTCGAGCCCTCGCTCTGAGCCTCCATCGCCGCCTTGTACGCGTCGGCGTATTGCCGGTTCTCGTACAGCGTCTTGTAGTCCTTCGACCCCGTCTTGCTCGAAGACGAGCAACCCGTCACCAGCAGCGCGGCGGCGAGCAAAGCAGTGGCGGACATCCGTTGAATCGTCTGGAGCATCGCAAAGTCCTTGGCCCCCGCGTCGTGGCCCCCGGCCAATCGTGCCCGGCCCGCACGCGGGAAGTGCGGTACCTTATCGGCTCCCCGGACCGGGCAGCGTTGACTTCCGCCCCGCCCGGTCGAACCGTCGCACGCGCCGGGCAAACGCCCGATGACAATCCCGCAGCCGCAGATCCCAGTGAGTTCCCAGAAAGGCCCTCGTGAGCGTTCATTCCGCGATCCTCAAACAACTGCTGCTCCACCCCCGCTCGGTCGCGCTCGTCGACGACCGCCGCACCACCCGCAACATCGAACTGGTGGTGGGGGCCTCGCACATCGCCTCCAAGCTCGATAGCGTCAACCGCACCGACACCGTCGGCATCATGCTCCCCACCAGCGGCGCGTTCCCCGCCGCCGCCCTCGCCGGGTTCTCCCTCGGGCGCACCCTCGTCCCGCTCAACTACCTCCTCAAGCAGGAAGAACTCCAGTACGTCCTCGACGACTGCGGCACCGACACGCTCGTCACTGTGAAGCCCATGCTCGAGCATCTCGGCTATACGCCGCGGTGCAAGAACATCGTCCTGCTCGACGAGCTCGACTTCAGCGGCGTGCCCGATCTGCGTTGGCCCGCCAGCAAGGACGACGACGATCTCGCCGTGCTGCTCTACACCAGCGGGACCAGCGGCAAGCCCAAGGGCGTCATGCTCACCCACGGCAACATCCTCGCCAACATGCGACAGATCGAGCACTGGGTCGACTTCACCCGTGCTGATTCCATGCTCGGCGTGCTGCCTCAGTTCCACTCCTTCGGCATGACCGTGCTCACCTTCCTGCCGCTGGTGATCGGCATCAAGGCCGTGTACACCGCCAAGTTCCTGCCCCAGAAGATCGTCCGCCTCATCCGCGAGCATCGCCCGACCGTCATGGTCGCGATCCCCTCGATGTACAACGCGCTGCTCTCGGTGAAGGACGCTCAACCCGACGACTTCGCCTCGCTCCGCTACATCGTCTCCGGCGGCGAGCCATTGCCCAAGGCCGTGCTCGAGAAGTACCGCGAACGCTTCGGCGTCACCATCAACGAGGGCTACGGCCTGACCGAAACCTCGCCCGTCACCAACTGGTGCCGCCCGCACGAATTCCGCCTCGGCTCCGTCGGCCGCCCGCTCCCCGAGATCGACCAGCGGATCATCGACACCGCCACCAGCCGCTCGCTCCCGCCCAACACCGACGGCGAGGTGTGGATCAAGGGCCCCAACGTCATGCGGGGCTACTACAACCTGCCCGAAGAGACCGCCAAGTGCATGACGCCCTCGGGCTTCTTCCGCACCGGCGACATCGGCCGCCTCGACGACGACGGCCACCTGCACATCACCGGCCGCCTGAAGGAAATGCTCATCGTCGGCGGCGAGAACGTCTTCCCCCGCGAGATCGAGGAAGTGCTCGAGAAGCACCCGTCGGTGAACGCCGCGGGAGTGGTGGGGCTCATGGACCCCGTCCGGGGCGAATTGCCCGTGGCCTTCGTCGAGATGCGCGACGGCGCCGCGTTCGATCGGCAGACGCTGATCACGCACTGCCGCGGCAGCCTCGCGGGGTACAAAGTGCCGACCGATATCCGCGTGATGGAGGCTCTGCCCCGCAATGCGACCGGCAAAGTCATGCGGCGGGAGCTGAAGAAACTGGCCTCCGAAAAAATCTGAAGTCGGGTGTCGAAATCACGGGAGCTGAGCCGTCCTTGAAGGGGCTCGATCGAAACCGAGCCGACACTTCAAGGAGCTTGCCATGCAGTATGCCGTGATCGTGTACGAGACCGACCGAGACTTTGAGCTGCGTTCCAATCCCGCCACCGCCCCGCAGTACATGGCCGCGTATGGCGCGTACAGCAAGGCGTTGAACGACGCCGGCATCGCCCGGGGCGGGGCCGGACTGCTGCCCACAGCCACCGCCACCACGATCCGCTTGCGCGATGGGAAGCGTCACGTGCAAGACGGCCCGTTCGCCGACACCAAGGAGCGGCTGGGCGGCTTCTTCCTGATCGAGGTGCCGGACCTCGACACCGCGCTCGCCTGGGCCGCCAAGTGCCCCAGCGCTTCCAGCGGCAGCGTCGAGGTCCGTCCGGTTCTGCCGCCGCCCCCGCGATGAACCCCGACCCCGCCATCGCCGCCGTCGAGCGCGTCGCCCGGGCGTCCTACGGACGCCTTGTGGCGTTCCTCGCTCGGCGCACCGGCGACGTGCAAGCGGCGGAGGACGCAATCGCCGACGCGTTCGCCGCGGCTTTGCGGACGTGGCGAGACGACGGAGTGCCCGACAAGCCCGAGGCGTGGCTGCTGCGCGCCGCCCACAACCGCTTCATCGATGCGTCGCGGCGCGACAGCGTGCGAGACGCCGCCCTGCCAGAACTGGCACGCATCGCTCAGAGCGCGATCTCCATGGCCGAGACCAACGACACCTTTCCCGACGAGCGGCTCGCGATGCTCTTCGCGTGCGCCCACCCGGCTCTGGACGTGAGCGTGCACACGCCGCTGATGCTCCAGGCGGTTCTGGGGCTGGATGCGAACGCGATCGCGAGCGCGTTTCTGGTGGCCCCGAGCGCCATGAGCCAGCGGCTAGTGCGCGCGAAGCAGAAACTCCGACAGACGGGCATCCGCATCGAGATCCCCGACGCCGATGAGCTCGACGGGCGCGTGGAAGCGGTACTCAGCGCGATCTACGCGGCGTACACCGCTCGCTACAACGACGCGGGATCGCTCGATCCCATCGCGAGCGGCATCGGGCTGGAAGCGATCGAACTGGCGCGACTCATGGTCTCGTGGATGCCCCAGCAGCGCGAGACGCTCGGCCTTCTCGCTCTCTTGCTTTACTGCGAAGCCCGGACCCGCAGTCGGCGCGGGCCGTCGGGCGAGTACGTCCCGCTGGATTCGCAAGACACCGCACGCTGGGATCGCTCGATGATCAACGAGGCCGAGCGACTGCTCACCCACGCCGCTGTGTCCGCGACTCCCGGCCGGTTCCAGCTCGAGGCCGCGTTGCAGTCGGCCCACGTGCACGCCCGCCTGCACGGCACAGTCGATCACGCCGCGGTGCTGCGCCTCTACGCGATCCTGCTTCAGATCGCTCCCTCCATCGGCGCGGCCGTCGGACAGGCGTCGGCGTTCGCGGCGGCGTACGGCCCGCTCGCCGGACTGCAAGCGTTGGAAGCGATCGCCATCGACTCCGACTCGTACCAACCCGCCTGGGCGCTGCGAGCAGACCTGCTGCGGCAACTGGGGCGACACGCCGAAGCGAAGGTGGCGTACAACCGCGCCGCCGGGCTCAGCGATGACCCCGCCGTCCGACAGTTCTTGCTCGCGCGCGCCGCAACCTGCGGATAGCGGTGGGTGTGCACCGAATCAGCCGAAGGCCTTCTTGTAGTCCGCCAGGAACTTCTCAATCCCGATATCCGTCAGCGGGTGCTTCATCGCGCCGGTGATGACGCTCAGCGGGCACGTCGCCACGTCGGCGCCGACGAGGGCGCAGTGCAGCAGGTGGTTGCTGTGCCGCACCGATGCCGCGAGGATCTTGGTCTTGTAGCCGTAGTTGTCGTAGATGGTGCGGATCTGGCGGATGAGTTCCATGCCGTCCTCGCCGACGTCGTCGAGGCGTCCGATGAACGGCGAGACCAGGAACGCGCCCGCCTTGGCGACCATCATCGCCTGCAGCGACTGGAAGCAGAGCGTGAGGTTGGTCTTGATGCCCTTATCGCTCATCGCCTTGCAAGCCTTCAAGCCCGCCGGCGTGCTCGGGAGTTTCACGACGATGTTGGGCGCGATCTTGGTGTGCTCGAGCCCTTCCTTCATCATGCCCTCAAAGTCGAGCGCGATCACTTCGGCCGACACCGGGCCCTTCACCACTTTGCAGATCTCTTCGAGCCGCTTGGCGTACGGCACCTTTTCCTTGGCGATCAGCGACGGGTTCGTCGTCACGCCGTCGAGCACGCCCAGATCGTGGGCCTGCTTGATCTCGTCGAGGTTCGCGGTGTCGATGTAAATTTCCATCCGTGGCTCCTGAAAAATGGCAAATGGCAAATAGCAAATGGCAAAGTGAGGACAGCGGGCAGTCTATCAACGGATCTCGGCGATCACTTCGACTTCCACCGGTGCGCCGCGGGGCAGGCTCGGGGCTCCGACGGCGGCTCGGGCGTGTTTGCCGGCGTCGCCGAAGACCGACTGGAACAACTCGCTCGCGCCGTTGGCGATCCTGGGGTGGTCGGTGAACTTCTCATCGCACGCTACAAAGACGCCGACGCGGACGATTTGTGACACCCGGTCGAGGCTGCCCAGGTGCTGTCGCAGCGCGGCGAGGGCGTTCAAGCCGCACTGGCGGGCGCACTCGACGGCTTTTTCCGGCGCCACCTCGTGGCCGACGCGTCCGGTTGCGATCATCTGGCCGTCCTTCATCGGGATCTGCCCGGCCACGAACGCCATCGATCCCGCCACCTTCACCGGCACGTACGCCGCCACCGGCGGCACCGGGTTTGGCAGTTCGATTCCCAATTCCTTCAACCGCTGTTCCGGCGTGCTCATGCAAGTCCTTGTCTTCTCGTTCATTCCAGAGCCGCGGGCTTCAGCCCGCGCGGGCTCCACCCGTCCGCCCTACAACCCCAGCCGTCCAACCGCCCCGACGAAACCATTCTACCGAAACCCGAACTCCGAAAATCCGCGATTTCTTCCGCAGCCCCGCCCGTGCGATTCCGCTTTTCTATCCGTCGGATGTTCGGAACCGTTTTCTGGCGTTCCCGAATAGTCTGGCGTATTCTTCCCTGCCGGGAGGCGTGTTCCCCACGTCTGCCGGTGACAATCCGAGTTCGATGATTCTTTGGCAGTTCGCGTGCGGCATGGACCCTGGGTCAGGTGATCTGATTGCCCACCGTTCTCATCGAGGTCTTTCTGACCTCTCTTTGTTCCCGCCGGGCTCTTCGCCCGTGACGCGAGCGACCTGCCGACATCTTGGACGCCCGTACGCCGCGACCGATCCGGGTCGTGACGGCCCTCCGCACCGATCCGTCGTGCGGGCAAGTATCGATGTCGCGATGTCGGCTGTTGCCGCATCCGCAGGTCCACCGTCGGCCGTCGAACTGTCCTCAGGACAAGGTTGAAGCATCGGATTCGAGCATGTGCTCGCGACCCGGCTTCAGGAGAATCACATGAAGTCTCGTAAGTCTGGCTTTACGCTCATCGAGTTGCTGGTCGTCATCGCGATCATCGCGCTGCTCATCGGCATCCTGCTCCCCGCCCTCGGCAAGGCTCGCGCCGCTGCCCGTCAGCTCAAGGACGGCACGCAGATCCGCGGCATCCAGCAGGGCATGGTCACCTGGGCCGGCAACAACCAGGATAACTACCCCCTCCCCAGCCTCCTCGACAACAACGACACCATCCCGACCATCGTCACCACCGGCACCAACGCCAAGGAAAAGTTCAAGAAGGATCAGCCCCGTTGGATGATCTCGCTCATGATCTACAACGGCCAGTTCGGCCCCGAACTGTGCGTCAGCCCGGCTGAGGCCAACGGCCAGATCAAGGTGAACGGCCAGTACCAGTTCTCCAACCCCGAGGCCGTCGCCACCGCCAAGCGCACCCAGGCGATCCTCGACCCCTCCTTCGCGGCTTACGCGAACGAGGCGGGCGGCGACTCGCTCATCAACGGCGCGGGCGGCACCGCCCCCGGCGCTGGCTTCTCCTACGCCATCTCGCCCCCGATCGGCGCCCGCCGCACCATCTGGCAGAGCACCTTCGACGGCACCCAGGCTGTCATCGGTAACCGCGGCCCCTGGTACCGCCTTGACACCACCAACGGCTCTTGGACGCTGGGCGGCGCGTCCCCCAGCGGCAACGGCACGCTCGCCAGCGCGTCGAACACGCTCCTCATCCACGGCGCTCGCGCTTCGTGGGAAGGCAGCATCGCCCGCAACGACGGCTCGGTGAACTTCGAGACCCGTCCGGACCCGGAAAACCTTCCGATCCTCTTCGCCGGCGCGACCACCGCCGCCGCCAACATTCCCAAGTTTGACAACGTGTTTGCCAACGAGAATGAGAACGGCACCGGCACCGACAACTACGACCCCGCGTCCAACGACCGTCTCCAGACCACGACCACCGCGACCACCAACTCCGCGGGCCGTCGCAACAACTTCCTCCGCTGCTACGGCGGTGGTCAGGGCAACGCCGTCCAGAGCAGCAACTTCACGGTCAACGGCACGACCGGCGTGGTTGAAGGCCTCACCAGCTTCTGGTACGACTAATTCCAACGTTGCTGGGGCATCCGCTTCAGGATCGTTCGGAAGAACGTGCATCTTCAAAGGCCGGACGCGAAAGCGTCCGGCTTTTCTTTGGCCATGTTCGGATCGTCGTGCGCGGACAGACCCGCGACGGGCCCGACGTCGTCAAGCCGTGGGCCGATTGGTGAGGAACGCGGCGGGCGTGCCGCAGCACCGCCGGGCCCGGCGGTCGTCGCTTGAGCGGACATGGAGGCCGCGATCACCGAAGCCCGGCGATGAACCGCTCGAGCCGATCCACACCCTTGTTGATCTGATCGACCGAGCAGGCGAAGGAGATGCGAGCGCACTTGTTCCCGCAGCCGCCGAAGTCTTCGCCGGGGACAAACGCGACATACTGCTCGGCGAGCAAAGCCTCGCAGAAGTCCATCGCGCTGGCGATCGTGCGGCCCGGCGTGCCGTTGCCGCCGGCGCTGGTCTTGCCGAAGTGGGCCGAGACATCCGGGAAGGCGTAGAACGCGCCGGTGGGCTTGGGGCACTTCAATCCCGGCACCCGCTGCAGGCGGGCGTAGATGACTTCCGCACGCTCCGCAAACGCCTGCCGCATCTTCTCGACCTCGGCCGCTGTGGAAGACAGCGCGGCCCGGATCGCCGGATAGGTGAAGCTCGTGATGTTGGTCGACATCTGCCCCTGCAGCACGCCGACGGCGTCGATGAATTTCTTCCCGAACGCGCCCGAGCCGGCCGCGTAGCCGATGCGCCAGCCGGTCATGGCGTAGGCCTTGGAGAGCCCGTTCACCGTGATGGTGCGTTCGGCGATCTCGGGGATCGAGCCGATCGAGAAGTGGGGGATCCCGCCGTAGGTGATCTTCTCGTAGAGCTCGTCGGAGATGACGACCATGTGGGGGGCGACGGTCTTGGTCATCTCGATGACGACCTGGGCGAGGGCCTTGAGTTCTTCCGGCGAGTACATCGTGCCGCAGGGGTTGCTGGGCGAATTGAGCATCAGCAGCCGCGTGTTGGGGTTGATGGCCTTGCGAAGCTGCTCGGGCGTGATCTTGAAATCGCCCGACGCGTCGGTCTGCAACTCAACCACCTTGCCGCCCGCGATCTCGATCATGGGGACGTACGACACCCACGCGGGCACGGGCAAAATCGCTTCCTGCTGGGGCTGGCCGGGCGCGGGGAAATCAAACAGGCACTGGCAGGCGACGAAGAGAGAGTACTTGCCGCCGGCGCTGATGGCGATGTGATCGGCGGTGGTGGGGATGTTGTTCTCCTTCACCAGCTTGTCGGCGATCGCCTTGCGGGTCTCGGGGTCGCCCAAGGTCGGCATGTACTTGGTCATGCCCTTGTTGAGGGCGGCGATGGCGGCGTCCTTCACCACCTGCGGCGTGTCAAAGTCCGGCTCGCCCGCGGCGAACGAGAGCACGTCGAGCCCCTGGGCCTTCATGTTCTTGGACCGGTTCATGAACGCGACCGTCACCGAAGGCTTCAGCTCGGCGACCCGCTTGGAAACCGTGAGACCCGCAGCAGCAACCGTGGACATGGCGATTCCTCCCGCCGGAGCGTAGCGGGGTGCAAGGTTGGTCTTCCACGCTCATGCCGGGTTCCGTGTGGCAAATCGGCTCACCACAGAGACACAGAGGCACAGAGAGAGAAACGGTGAAGAGTCGAAGAGCGAAAACCGACGCCCCACCTCGGCATGTCTTATGCCAATTCTCTCTTCTCTGCGTCTCTGTGCCTCTGTGGTGAATCCGCCAGAACTCACAGACCCGCGATGACATCCAGCAGCCACGGTGCGAACGCGTCCTTGGGCATCATCCCCGGCGTGTCGATCGCGCGGGTCTTGGTGAACACGGTCGCTCGGATCGTCTCGGCGTCCATGGTTTCGAGTTCGTTCGCGACGATCGCGTCCACACGCTTGCGCTCGAGTTTGTTCTTTGCTGATTCGACCAGGCGTTCGCGGGGCTCGAGGGCGAAGCCGATGAGCGTCTGCCCGGTGCGGCGGTTGGCGCCGAGTTCGGCGAGCAGGTCCGGCGTGGCTTCCAGTTCCAGCGTCAAGCCCGCCGCGGCACGCTTGATCTTTCCGTCGCTCTGCACGGTCTTGGGGCGGAAGTCCGCCACCGCCGCCGCCATGATGACGACGTCGGCCCAGGGGCCGTGCTCGCGCAGCAGTGACTGCAGCTCCGACGTGGTGCGGAATCGAGACACCGCCACTCCTGCCGGCGCGTCGGCGCAGACCGGTCCGAGCAGCAAGGTGGCGTCAAGCCCCCGTGCCGCGGCCTCGCGAGCGAGTGCAATCCCGAGTTTTCCGGACGATCGATTGCCAATGAACCGCACCGCGTCGATCGGCTCGTGCGTCGGTCCGGCGGTGATGAGGATGCGTTGGCTCACGTCGGTCCTTTGATGCCTTTGGGCTTGGCCGCGCTCACGCGTTCCCGGAAGCGAGCCAGGGAGTCCCGGCCCCGGTGCCGTGGTCTTCGATTACTCGACAGAGCTCGGACGCCCCCTTGCCCCGAATGCTACTCTTCCGCTCCTTCGCGTCCGTTCGGCCTCACCTCGGACTTTGCCCGAACCGATGCCGCCCCGGACGCGAAAGAGAAGAGGCCACGCCTCTGCTCGTGGACGGTATCTGTTTGACTCGTGGTTCGGGGTTTCTGGGTGTTCTATGGGGCCGGGGCGGGGTTGGGGGTGGGGGCGCGAGAGAACGATTCCGGCTATCTTCTGTTCGGCGCTTCGTATGTGCGGAGCGTCGATCGTTCGGCTGTCACTCCCCCCGCGGCCCGTGCCGCGGATTGCTCGCGAGGCATGATCCAGAATGGCCCGATCGCGGAAGAAAATCGGTGAGATCCTGGCCGAGTGGGGCGTGGTGTCGAAGGACGCCGTCGAGAAGGCTGCCGCCGGTGCCAAGGGCACGGGCAAGCGGCTGGGCGATGTCCTGATCGAGTCGGGACTGGCGAAGGAAGAGCAGGTCGCCAAGGCGCTCGCCACCCAGTTCGGCTACGAGTTCTTTGACCTGGCGGCCAGCGGCAACGCGGCGAAGGTCGACCTCAAGCTCATCCCCGATGACCTTGTCAAGAAGCACACCATCCTGCCGCTGAGCAAGGTGAACGGGCGTCTGAAGCTCGTGGTGCACGACCCGCTCGACCTTGAGCTGGTGGACATGCTTCGCTTCCGCCTCAACTGCGAGATCGAGCCGCTGCTCGCGCCGCGTTCGGCGATCAAGCGATTCATCGAGGGCGGCGGCAGCAGCGGGGCGGCGGCGGCCTCGGCCAAGCCCGATCCCGGCAAGTCGCTCGTGACCACCTCGATCGATAAGTCGGTCGACAAGTCGGTTGACAAGTCCATCGACGTTGCGAGTGAAGACGCCCCGATCGTCAAGCTCTGCAACCGCATCCTCGTCGAAGCGGTGAAGATGCGGGCCAGCGATATTCACATCGAGCCGATGGCCGATCGGGTGCGGCTGCGCTATCGCATCGACGGCGTCTGCATCGAGCGCGACAACCTGCCCAAGCGCATGCAGAACGCGGTGCTCAGCCGCTTCAAGCTGATGTCGTCGATGAACATCGCCGAGAAGCGCGTCCCGCAGGACGGACGCATCAAGATCCCGGTCGACGACATCTTCGTCGACTTCCGCGTCTCGGCCTGTCCGGCGTATCACGGCGAGTCGATCGTGCTGCGTATTCTGCGCCCCGACAGCGTCCGCATCGGTCTGGCCAACCTGGGCTTCGAGGTGGACAACCTCACGCAGTTCAACAAGATCATCCGCCGCCCCAACGGCATCTTCCTCGTCACCGGCCCCACCGGCTCGGGCAAGACGACGACGCTTTACACGGCGCTCGACATCCTCAACCGGCCCGACAAGAAGATCATCACCGCCGAGGACCCGGTCGAATACAACTTCGAGGGCATCAACCAGTGCCAGGTGAAGGAGCACATCGGGCTCACGTTCACCGCGATCCTGCGCTCGATGCTGCGTCAGGCCCCGAACATCATTCTGGTCGGCGAAATCCGCGATAAGGAAGTCGCCGAGATCGCCATTCAGGCCGCGTTGACGGGCCACCTGGTCTTCAGCACGCTGCACACCAACGACGCCCCCAGCGCGATCACGCGTCTGATCGACATGGGCGTGAAGCCGTTCCTGGTCGCCAGCTCGATCCAGGCCGTCATGGGCCAGCGCCTGATCCGCATCAACTGCAAACAGTGCAACGCGCCCTATCCCTACGAGCAGATGGACCCCAAGTACCTCAAGCTCGTCGGCATCAACGAAGAAGAAGCCAAGAGCGGCAAGCTGATGAAGGGCACCGGCTGCGACAACTGCGTCAGCACCGGCTACCGCGGCCGCCGCGGCATCTACGAACTCATGCAGATGAACTCGACGATCCGCGAGCTTGCGTTCAACCTCGCCACCGTCGCCGAGCTCCGCAAGGCCGCCCTCGCCAACGGCATGCGTCCGCTGGTGACCGACGGCAAGATCAAGTGCATGAACGGCATGACGACGCCAGACGAGGTCGCCTCGGTGGCTCAGGTCGATGTGGATAACAAGTAAGGAGTGGCACTGGGCACTAGGCACTTGGCACTAGGGTCCGGAGTTTGAGTCCGATGCCAAGTCAACGTGCGTGTCGAATCCGAATGTCTTCCACTAGTGCCCAGTGCCTAGTGCCTAGTGCCTGAGGTTCCTATGTCCACGATGCAGATCGATCGTCTCCTCGACACCGTCGTCAAGCAGGGCGCCAGCGACTTGCACCTGACGGTCGGCCGCCCGCCCACCATCCGCCTCCACGGCCACCTCCGCAACCTCGCCACCAAGGTCCTTGACTCCGACGACATGGTCTCGCTCATGAAGGCCATCACGCCCGAGCGCAACCAGCAGGAACTCCAGGAAGAAGGCGGCACCGACTTCGGCTTCGCCTACGGCGAGGCCGCCCGCTTCCGCGTCTCGGTCTTCCGCCAGCGCGGCGACCTGGCCATCGTCCTGCGTCAGATTCCCAACCGCCTGCTCACCTTTGATCAGATCGGTCTGCCGGCGATCTGCCAGGAACTGATCCGGCGTCCCCGCGGCATGTTCCTGGTCACCGGCCCCACCGGCTCAGGTAAGACCACCTCGCTGGCGACGATGATCGACTTCATCAACCAGACGATGGACCGCCACCTGGTGACGATGGAAGACCCGATCGAGTACTACCACAAGCACAAGAAGTCGATCGTCAACCAGCGCGAAGTCGGCAACGACGTGCCCAGCTTCGCCGAGGCCCTCCGCCGCGTGCTGCGTCAGGACCCCGACGTGATCTTGGTCGGCGAAATGCGCGACCTTGAGACCATCGAGGCCGCCGTCCGAGCCGCCGAAACCGGCCACTTGGTCTTCGGCACCCTGCACACCACCGGCGCCGCCAAGACGATCGACCGTCTGGTGGACGCCTTCCCGGTCACCCAACAGAACCAGATCAGAGTGCAGCTGTCGACGGCCCTGATCTGCGTGCTCAGCCAGCAGCTTCTGAGCCGCGTGGACCAGCCGGGCATGGTGGCGGCGTACGAGTTCCTGGTGGTCACCCCGGCCATCGCGAACCTGATCCGTGAAGGCAAGACCTTCCGCATCGACTCGGCCATTCAGACCGGCAAGAAGTTCGGCATGCAGCTCCTGGACGACCACCTCTGGTCGCTCTACATGGGCGGCAAGATCTCGGCCGAGGAGATGATCGACAAGTCCAAGAACCCCGCCGACCTGCGGGACAAGGTGCACAAGCTTGGCCGCACGATCGGCCGCACCGACCTGGACGAAGACGACGACATCGGCAAGGCTTGAGCCGGTTCTGGATAGTCAAAAATATCAGTGTCGCATCGGCAAGTAGCCTGATTTTCTCGCGTTGCGAGGGAACTGACACTTGCACGCCGCGAACCGGTCGGTACGCTGTGCAGCCTCGGGCAGTGCGCGGACGAGCGGCCGACGTCGGTCGTTGTCTCGAACTGTGCCGAGGGCCTCGCCGGTGCTGTGGAGCTGGCGGTCGAACGGTGTTCGTCCGGTTCTTTGCGACGCGTCGATTGGGATGTTGCCGTGGGGATGGTGGGGGTGGTGGGGGGTCCGGGTCTCGTGGGTCGGGTCACTGGACGGGGCGGGCGGGCAGGGGTCCGCTTGGGGTTGGCGGGCGACGCGACGAGTACATGACGGCTTGGGCCGTCCAACGCGACCTTGAGCGGTGATGAGGGGATCACCGCTGCCTGTCGCGGCGAAGAACGAACCACCGACGATCAACGGTTCCCGGACCTTCGCGTGACGACGCGTGGGGTCCAGACAGCTCGGCTTGGCGCACCGCGACTCGGTCGGCGCACCCGCGTCCCCGGGTCGGAGGTTGGCGCGTGGCCGCTCACGCCGCTTCCTACTGGATGGAGTTCACATGGCTCTTGACCCCTCGGAAATGAAAGGCCGCAAACTGGGCCGCGTGCTCACCAAGCTCGGCAAGGTGACGCGCGACCAGGTGCACGAGGCGCTGGCGATCCAGCAGACCCGCAAGGTCAAGCTGGGCCAGTTGCTCGTGGAGCTGAACTACTGCACCGAGCGTGACGTGCTCGCGGCGCTGGCGGGCCAGGCGGGCATGGCGTTCGAGTCGCTTGATGGCTTTGACATTCCCGAAGACATCCGCGATGTGATCCCCGCCGAGAGCGTGCGCTCCTACGAGGTGATCCCGCTGGAGTACAACAAGACCAGCCGTCGCATCAAGATCGCGATGAAGACCCCGGACAACTTCCGGGCCGTCGACGATCTGCGTCTGCTGCTGGGCGGCAACGTGGACGCGGTGGTGGGCGACCCGGCCGCGATCGACGCCCTGATCAAGAAGTACTTCTCGAAGCAGGAGTCGATCACCGACGTCGTCAGCGAGCTGGCGAGCGACGAGCGGGTCAAGAACATGGGCGCCCGCGGCGGCGACTCGATCGACATCGACTCGCTGATGGAGATGGCCGGCGACAACCAGGTCATCAAGCTGCTGAACCTCGTGCTGCTTCAGGCCATCAAGGACCGCGCCTCGGACATCCACTTTGAGCCGTTCGAGAACGAGTTCAAGATGCGGTATCGCATCGACGGCGTGCTGTACGAGATGGTGCCGCCGCCCAAGCAGCTCGGACCCGCCATCACGAGCCGCGTGAAGGTCATGGCGAACCTCGACATCGCCGAGCGGCGTCTGCCGCAGGACGGTCGTATCGAGCTGACCATCGGTGGCAACCCGGTCGACCTCCGCGTCGCGGTGCTGCCCACGATGTGGGGCGAGAGCGTCGTGATGCGCGTGCTGGACCGCAGCAACGTGGAGCTGTCGCTGGATCGTCTGGGCTTGCGCGACGACGACATGACGACCTTCCGGCGCTTGATCCGCAAGCCCAACGGGATCGTGGTCGTCACCGGTCCGACCGGTTCGGGCAAGACGACGACGCTGTACGCGGCGTTGGCGGAGCTCAACGACATCGAGACCAAGATCCTCACCGCCGAGGACCCGGTCGAGTACGACATCGACGGCCTGTGCCAGTGCCAGGTGAACACCGAGACCGGGACGACGTTCGCGAAGCTGCTGCGCTCGTTCCTGCGTCAGGACCCCGACGTGATTCTGGTCGGCGAGATCCGCGACCTGGAGACCGCGCAGATCGCGGTGCAGGCGTCGCTGACGGGCCACTTGGTGCTGAGCACCCTGCACACCAACGATGCACCCAGCTCGGTGGTCCGCATGCTGGACCTGGGCCTCGAGTCGTTCCTTCTCACCGCGACACTGGAAGGTGTCGTGGCCCAGCGCCTGGTGCGAAAGGTGTGCGCGAACTGCAAGGAGTTCTACACCCCGACCGAGGAGGAACTCATGGAGCTCTCGCTCAAGCCCGAGGACGTCCGCAGCCGCCGCTTTGCCCGCGGCAAGGGCTGCGACCGCTGCAACGGCTCGGGCTACAAGGGCCGCCTGGCCCTCTACGAGCTCATGACCCTCGACGACGAGGCTCGCGAGATGATCATGAAGAACGCGAGCACCGCGCTCTTGAAGCACCACGCCCGCAAGCGCGGCATGCGTGTTCTGCGCGAGTCGGGCCTGATGGCCATTTACGACGGCACCACGACGATCGACGAAGTCGTCCGCGAGACGCTTGCGGATGAGTGATCGGATCTGAGATCTGAGATCTGAGATCTGAGATTTGAGATTTGAGATTTGAGATTTGACATTTGCCCCGGCCCCTCGGCCTTGAGATTCCTTCGGAGCCTTTCCCATGCCCACCTTTGCATACGAAGCGATGAACGACGCCGGTAAGCCCACCAAGGGCACCATCGAGGCGACGAACAAGGAAGAGGCGATCGCTCGCATCAAGAGCCAGCGCCTGTTCCCCACCACGGTCGCCGAGCAGAAGGCGAGCAAGAAGGACACCGCCGCCAAGAAGGTCGCCAAGCCCAAGAAGAAGGGCGGCGGGTTCAGCTTCGGGCGCGTGAAGCAGGCGCAGCTGACCGGCTTCACCCGCCAGCTCTCGACGCTGCAGGACGCAGGCCTGCCTCTGCTTCGCTCGCTGCAGATCCTCGAGCAGCAGCAGAAGCCCGGCGCCCTCAAGAACGTGCTCGCCGGTGTCTGCGAAGAGGTAGAGGGTGGTTCGTCGCTCTCGGAGGCTATGAGCAAGTTCCCCAAGGCCTTCGACAAGCTCTACACCAAGATGGTGAACGCCGGCGAGATCGGCGGCGTGCTCGACCTGATCCTGCAGCGCCTCGCCGAGTTCATGGAAAAGGCCGAGCGCCTCAAGCGCAAGATCAAGGGCGCGATGGTTTACCCGATCGTGGTTGTCATCATCGCGGTGCTGATCCTGACCTTCATCATGTGGTTCATCATCCCGAAGTTCGAGGAGATCTTCAAGGACTTCGGCGTCAAGCTCCCCGCGCTCACCACGATCCTCATGGAATCCAGCCGCTGGATCGCGGGCTCGATGCCCGGTCAGACCATCCCCGGCGCGTTCATCGTCCTGCCGTCGCCGATCATCATCTTCTTCGCGTGGAAGCTGATCCGCGCCAGCGGCCCGGGCAAGGCGGTGACGGACTGGGCGCTGCTCCGCGTCCCGATCTTCGGCTCCATGCTCCGCAAGACCGCCATCGCCCGCTTCACCCGAACCCTCGGCACGCTCATCGGCGCCGGCGTGCCCATCCTCGAAGCCATCAAGATCACCGGCGAAACCAGCGGCAACTACGTCTACGAGAAGGCCCTGCTCAAGGTGCACGACTCCATCCGCGAGGGTGAGAGCTTCGCCACCCCGCTGCGCGAGAGCAAGACCTGCGACTCCATCGTGGTCAACATGATCGACGTCGGTGAGGAGACCGGCGAGATGGACAAGATGCTCCTGAAGATCGCGGACAACTACGACGAAGAGGTCGACGTCGCCGTCGCCTCGCTCGTCAGCCTTCTCGAGCCGCTGATGGTCGTCGTCCTGGGCGGCATCGTCGGCACCATCGTCGTCGCCATGTTCCTGCCCCTCGTCAGCATGATCCAGTCGCTCCAGGGCGGCAACAAGTGATCAGTCCGTCGCAGGAGACAACCGTGCGCACACCGCATGTTCACAAGCCCGCGTTTACGCTGATCGAACTGCTCGTGTCGATCGCGATCGTCGCGCTGCTCATCGGCCTGATCGTCGTCGGCTTCAACCGCGTCTTGGGCGCCGCCCGCGGCGCCGGCGAGAAGCAGGCCGCGGCGTCGATCAAGCTCGGCGTCGAGCAGTTCAAGCAGGAGTTCGGGTTCCTTCCGCCGCTCGTACTGCACGATGAGGAAACGCTGGTTTCCGGCACCAAGGTCAAGCCGATCGCCAGCAACGGCGCGATCAACACCTTCGGCGGCACGGTTTCTTCCAGTTTCTACAACCCGTCGGATACGTCCTCGTTCCCGTCCGGCAACACCTTCCTGAAGGGCTTCTGGACCAACAAGCCGATGACCGCGGACGGCCGGCTCAACGCCACGTCGCCGATCAACGGTGTCTACGTCGCTGATCGCCGGTTCAGCGAACACTCGCTTGCTTATTACCTCGTTGGCGCACTGCCGGCCGCGGTTGACGGAATCGATGGGCCGGGCATGTTGCCCCCAAACCCCGACGGGAGCTTCAGCAAACCAGGACCCACGAACACCCGCTCGACGCGCATCCGCGACGGGTCGCCCGCCCGCGTCTACACCCCATACGTCGACATGGGGCGCAATGCTCCTCGTCTTGATGTCTCGCTCGAGGCGCGCGTCGCCGGCGAGCCGACGTACCCGTTCCGCTATCGGTTGATGGCTCCGAATGGCAAGCCGTACCGCTACTACCGCTGGGAGCGCCGCACCGCCGCCGATATCCAGGCCCAGGGCGCGTTCACGAAGTGGGACTTCTATCTGCCGACGCCCAACTACGCTGCCGAGGACGAGATCGACAAGCTCAACATCCCGTCGATCCTTGGCAATCCGCGTGAAAACGCCGGACTCCGCGACGCCCAGTACGCGATTGTCTCCGCTGGTCCCGACGGATACTACGGCGACATGCCGTTCGAGGCCAAGGACGACGAGGCGCTCTTCGCCATGCAGAGCGCTCTGGGCGTGCCCCGAGGCACGCAGTACAACGCACGCACCCGCGAGGCCGCCCGTCGCGACAACATCGTGGAGGTCGGCCGATGACTACGCCCGCATCCCATCGCCGCCGCCGCTCGATCGCGTTCACCTTGCTTGAACTGCTGATCGTCGTCGCGATCATCGCTGTCATGGCCGCGGCCGGCGTTCCCGCGATCCGCAACATCATCTACAGCTCGACATCGTCGCTCGCCGAGAGCCAGCTCCGCCTCGCGCTCAACGCGGCCCGCGATCTTGCCATCCGCAACCCCACCGGCGACACCGCCGCGGTCTTCACCTACGAATCCGGCGGTCGGCTCACCATCATCCCCGCCATGCATGTCGGCACGCTGCTCGATGGGCAGGACCCCGGGCTCACCTACGTCAATCCGGCGAACCCCAAGGTTTACCGCGACGTTTTCGTGCCCACGCCGCTGGTTGATCCCGTCCAACTGCCGCAGGGCTGGATGGTCCGGGGCTTCGCGCCGCCGGGCTCGATCTACAACTCAGCCGATCGCGACATCAACAACGAGAGTGTCGTTCAAAACGGCTGGTACTACGAGAACTTCGCCGCCGCTTTGGTCGGGAACCGCAACATCAACATCGGGAACGATCCGCTGATCTCCGGCCCGAGCCGCGGCAACTGGGTCTTCCCCGAGAACGCTTTCTTCGACGAGACCAGGGCCGAGCAGGGCGACTACCGCCAGACCTTCATGGTCCGCTTCCAGCGTGGCACCGGTCGGGTGCTCGGTTCGACCTTCGTCCCCAGTGTGCTCCTGCTGCCGCGCTCCCGCATCGACACCAACAACTACCCGGGTGCCTTGCCCGTCGTCACGCCGCCGATCGGTCCCAACGACTGGCGCCGCGTCGACCGCATCGAAGACCTCGTCGGCTGGGCGCGCAGCGTGCTGGCGCTCAACCCCGCTCAGGCCGCCGCCCTCATCGGCGCTCGCAGCACCGATTCGGTGACGGTCAACTCCGTCAGCATCCTCGGGCTCTACGAAGAGACCCGCATGGCCGCGGCTCTCGGCGCTGGCGGCGTGAACCGCATCACCGGCACCATCTACGGCACGACGCCGTCGCAGCGGGGCAATGTCGGCACCGCGAACGAGGCGCCGAAGGCACCCAACATCGACATCAACCTCTGGCGTGCCGGCACGGCGGTCAACGCCGCCGGCGCAGACTTCGCTCAATCAGAGCAGGTCCAGGTCCGCATCAACAGCTTCATGATCGGCGCCCTCAAGTCCCGCGACATCTACAGCGGTCTCAACTTTGCCGATGGCAATCGCCCCATCGACGCCGACGTCCGCCTCTTCGTGATGGACACATATCTCGGCAACCCCAAGGAGGTCAAGCCGTGACCAAGCCCGCATCCCTTCCGCGTGCGTTCACCCTCATCGAGGTCCTGCTCGGTGTGCTCATCCTGGGCCTCGGCCTGCTCGGGCTTGCGTCCGTCTTCCCGCTGGTGGTCAAGCAGCAGCGTGCGGCCCAGGACGTCGTGCTCGGCGTCGCCGCCGCCGGCGGGGCCGAAGCCGTGCTCCGTGGGCACTCGGTGCTCAACGAACCGGCGGGCCAAAAGGGTTGGGCTGCGTTCTCGCGAGAACTTCACGCCGCCGCCCTCAAGAACACTGGTTTCCAGAGCCTCTGGACCGACGTTCTCGAAGCCCAGACCGACCGCCTGCGGATCTACGGCGCGGTCGGGAAGATCGGTAACAAAGTCGGTGAAGCTGGATCGTTCCGACTGCTCGGGGCGTCCGGTTCGTCCGGCAATCCCGAAGTCGTGATCTACACCAGCGACCGTCTGCTCCCGCAAGGTCCGGGCGTCACCCCGCAGTACGTCTGGGACGCGGTTCCGATTCTCGCGTCTTCCGCCTCGCCGGGGATCCCGCCGGAGTTCGCGCCGCTCCGCGTCGCAGTCTTCATCCGTCGCATCGACCCCGGCATCCGCGTCGGGGCGAATACCACGCTCGCCGAGGTGATCTCCTCCGGTGCCGCGGTCGCCGTCGGCGTCGATAACGACGGCCTTCCCACATTCAGCGGCCAGGGCAACTACGCCGTGCCGATCGTCGCGACGCCCGTCCGCAGCCATCAGCGCTACGGCATCAACACCGCGCCCTACACCGTCATCGAGTTCAACGCCCCGCGTCCCGCCGTGCTCGTCGCGCTCCGCCAGGTCGGCCAGCAGATTGTCGACACCGAGGGCAACGTCTACACCGTCGTCGCGATCCCCGACGAGAAGGGCGTGAACTACACCTCCGATCGCGCCGTGGTCATCTCGCCGCCGCTGGCGCCCCAGACCGTCAAGGCCATCAACGGTGGCGGCGGCACGACCGCGGGCGAGGTTCAGTTCCTCGTCTCGCCCGTCGTTCCCGCGAGCGTTGAAGTTCTCACCATCCGTCAGTGATCCTGTTCCCGCCGTTCGTCCGGAGAAGTCGTCATGCGCAACCGCCATGCATCACCCGCCGCTCGTTCGCTCGCCCGGTCGCTCCGCGTCAGCGCCGGCCGCGCGTTCACGCTCTCGGAGATGCTCGTCGCCGTTGGTGCCGTCGCGGTGATCTCCGTCGGCCTCGCCGCCGTCTTTCAGACCGTCGGCCGCACCGTCACCACCGGCAAGCGACTCAGCGCGCTGACACAGCAGGCCACCATCTTCGAGGCCCAGCTCCGCGAAGACGTCTCGCGCATGACCCGCGACGGCATCCTGATGATGCGCCATCAGTTCACGAACACCTACCCGGTGCCGCCGGGCGGCGCGTCTCCGTACGACCGCGTTCCCAGCATCCTCAAGGTGCCCGCGTTCCCCGGTCAGAACGTCAACCTGCACCGCGCCCGCCGCATCGATGAACTGATGTTCTTCTCCAACGGCGAGTACCGCACCGTGCGCGGCGATCTCATCCCCGGCCGAACCGCCACCGCCCGCAGCGCCCGCATCTACTACGGCCACGGCATGAAGGCCACGCCGTTCAGTGCCACGCAGGCGAACTTCGTGACGCCGCAGTACAACAACTACTACACCCCCGAGTTCCGCGGCCGCTTCCTCTGGATCAACGAAGACTCGCCGCCGCCGGTTCAGTCCTGGCCACTGGGAATGAAGTCCACCCAGGCCACGCCCAGCCCCAACGAGTTGCCGTCGGACTGGACGCTGCTCCGCCACGCCACACTGCTCGCGCTCCCGTCCACGACCGCGGGTTCGGACTATCCCGCCGGCGTGCCGCGGGCAAAGTACTTCGATGACTACGCCAAGCTCGTCGGAGGCGATGACTTCCTCCGCCGCCTCGCGTCCGACGCTGTCTTCCAGATCGCCGGGCAGCCCGCGGCCAACAGCCTCTTCCGCGTCCTGGCGGGCGCTCACCCGCTCGGCCGCGCCACCAACGCCGGCAACCGCAACTTCGCCATGTACTGGACGCCCCGCGCCATCGGTGGCGACAACGGCAGCAACATCGACACCGACAAGGTCCAGTTCGCCTCCGGCGTCGTCGATATCGCCGCCACCGACCTTTCCGAACTCCGCCTCGTCATCAACGGCGCGGTGCTCGACCCCGCTGAGGTCACCAGCTACGGCAAGATCTTCCGGCAAGAGTCCGGCTCGACCGGATATCTCGAAACCGGTCTGCCCAAGATCAACAACGCCGCGTTGAACACGACGACTGCTTCCGGCACCACCGACGCCGCCTTCCGCAACTACGCCACCGTCCAGACGCTCCCGCCGACCATCCAGCGGCTTGAAGAGCCGCCGGTCACCCGTCAGCAATCGCTGCTGCTGATGCAGTCGTGGATGGCCAACGTCTTCCCGACCGTCGCCGGCCCCACGCCCACCTCGCCCACGCTCGAGTGGTCGCGCACCGCTGCCGACGACTCGATGTACAAGCTCGGCTCGCGCATCCGCTACGAGACCACGCCGCCCGATCTCCGCGGCACGCTCGACTCGAGCTTTATCACCGGCAACTCGCTCCTCCGCGCCGTTGACTCCTCACGCGTCGATCTCCTCGCCCTGGGCACCTCCGCCATCGCGGCCCGCTGCACCGAGTTCATCGTCGAGTGGTCGTTCGGACAGATCTATCCCGACAACACCCAGATCACCGTCGCCGATTCCAACAACCCGCCCAACGGCACCAAAAACATCGACGTCTCGCGCCAGACCATCTGGTACGGCGGCACCCGCAATCCCTACGCAACCTCCGCCGGCACCCCCGACACGCGCCTGGGCGTCTTCCACTACAACCCCAACAACGAAGACCCGAACAACACGCAGCGTGACACCCTCGGTCGCCCCGCTTCGCCTCCCTACCGCCCGTACGAGGGCATGACCTCGCTGAGCACCACGCTGCAGAACTACAGCCCCTCCACCTGGCTCATCCACGGCGGCGCCAAGCGCTATCCCATCACCCAGCATCCCGATGAGCAGTCTTCGCTGCTCTCCTACTTCGGCTACTTCGATCCGACGCTCGTCCCCGCCAACGGCGAGGCCGCCGTCAACTGGCCCTGGCCCAAGATGCTCCGCGTCACCTTCACCCTCGCCGACGCCACCGACCCGAGCATTGAGCAGACGTACCAGTACATCTTCAACCTCCCTTCCGAACCCAGGCCCTGAGTTCAACGCTCGCCACCAAGCCGAGCGTCGCAACCGCGCCACGTCCGCCACGAACCGACTCGCAGCTCCGATCCTCCACGCCGCCTTCCCTCCTCCCGCGGCACGACAGGCAGGTCGAATGAACACCGCTCCGAACAACCGTCGCAACCTTCGCCCGCTGCCCGCCCGCCTGGGCTCGATGCTGCACGGCATCGCCCGTTCGCGTCGCCGCGGCACGTTCCTTGTGCTCGTCGTCGGCACGCTGGCGATGCTTTCGATCATCATGATCGTGTACGTCGCGGTCGGCAACGCCGACCGGCGTACCAGCACGTCGGTCGTCCGCCGCAACCGTTCGAACGAAGTGGTGGACATCTTCGCCGACTACCTCGGCCAGGTCCTCGCCGACGATGTCTTCGCCAACGCCCGCGAGAACAAGCACCAGAAGTTCCAGACGCCCGTCACGCTCCCGGTCGAGAATCTCTACACCCGCGAAGGCTGGGACGCACCGCGCACCGACTGGTTCTCCAACTCGAGCCAGACCGATCCGACCAACGACGCCTATTTCCATGCCTATGGCCTCGGCGACGACCCGTGGCTCGCCTCCACCACGCCTACCTGGATCAACTACCGGCCTGAAGCAGCCGTCCCCACCGACACCAACAAGCTCTTCGCCAAGCGCGTCGACTGGCTCCACATCAGCAACATCGCGCCCGACGGCCGCTTCGTCAACCTGGTCAATCTCCGCAACAACTTCGAGGCTGCGCCCGGTGCCGGCAGCGGCCCCGGCGGCACCCGCATGAGCACCGGCCTCACGCTCATCAACCCCGCCAACGGCAACCCTTCCCGCAACACCGTCTGGAGCGAGTCCGCCGATCCCGCCACCGCCACCAAGCCCGCACTCTTCGACTCGTGGCAGTTCGGGGCCTTCCGTCCCGCCAAGGGCCCATTCCCGCCAGCCTTCGCCGACCCGCAGGACCCCATCTACCCGCCCAACCAGTGGGCCGACGCCGACGGCGACGGCTGGCTCGATTCCCGCTGGTTCGAGATGAACGACGCCCGCGTCGGCGGCGGCAGCTTCATCGTGCCGAGCACCTGGCGCTCGCTCGTCCCCACCGATCCCAACTACCGCTGGGTCTTCGCCGCCCGCATCATCGATCTCTCGTCGCTGGTCAATGTCAACGTCGCCACCGACCTCGACGCCAATCCCAACGACCCCAAGACCCTCACCGACGACCAGGGCGCCACATCCTTCGACGACACCACCAAGTGGCAAGCCGGCACCCAGGTCCTCGGCCGCTCGCCCGCCGAGGTTGATCTCCGTCGTCTCCTCACCATGCGAGACTTCCGTGAAGTGATCCTCACCAAGGCTCCGACCGCCCCGGGCGCAGCGATCACTCCGCTCACGGACAACGACTCGCTCGCCATCGTTGACTTCGATCCCGCCAATTCTTCGGCCGCCAACCGCGTCTACCGCGGCGGTTACTCCGCCATCCGCCAGCCCACCGCCACCAGCCAGGCTGTCCAGAACTACACGCTCTACTCCAGCCGCAACAAGAACACCGACGTCATCCCCGGCATCCTGGGCAACGTCCCCGTGCTCGGCAACGACATCAACCTCGGCCTCGGCGCTTACCGCGCCATCCGCGGCGCCGTCAACCTCGGCCGCGCCCCGGGTCGCTTCAGCAACTTCGCCATCGCTCCGCTCAGCATCGCCGCCCGTCCGCTCGGCCAGCCCAACTTCCGTTGGGAGACGTTCGCCAAGAACGCCGGCCCGCTCGATCGCCCCGTCTATCGCGACGCCGCCGAGGGCACCTACCGCATCGACCCCGGCTTTGACTTCGGCCTGGGCTTCCGCAGCGATGCGCTCGTCGAGCTCCTCACCTATCGCGGCAACAACGACCCCACGGTCACCTCATCGCTCGAAGCCGCCGTCGGCGGCCGCGCCGTCACCGAGTTCAACACGCCCCCGACGCCGACCACCCGTCCCATCACCTTCAGCCCGCTTCGCGAGAACCGCGCCATCGAAGTCGAGCGCGAGTTCCTCGCCAACGCCAATGGCGTCACCTCCGAGGCCGCCCTGCTCAAGGCCTTCACCGACCTCCGCCAGTACCTCACCACCATGAGCGGCGCCCGGCCGATCGTCTCCACCCTCGGCGGCAGCTCCTCCATCGTCGGCGGCTTCGACCCCGAGCGCCCCAGCTCCATCTCCACCAACGACCTTTCCTTCCAGCTCACCGAGGATGCGTCCTCGTCCGCCATCTTCCAGGGCCTGGCGACAGCACTCATGCCCGGTCTCCCCGCCGGCGTGACCCGCGATTCGCAGCTCCATCTCGCCTGGGGAGCCGACACCGACGTTGCCGCCAAGTCGCTCCGCGGTCTCTACTACGGCCACCAGGGCCCGATGACCGCGCTGCTCACCGCGGCCCACCTCGCCGCCAACTTCGACAGCGGCGCGAAGGAACCCACCGACGCCACCCGAGGCCGCCCCTACACCCTCGTGCTCGACGAGTCGGCACAGTTCGACGCCGCCGGCCGCCTCCCGCTCACGCTCACCAACGCCGCGTTCGAGAACTGGCGCCAGTACTTCCCGGCGTGGTGGCAGGGCAACCAGTTCAACCTCGCCCGCCCGCAGGCCAACCGCGGCACGAACACGACCGACCAGATCAACCGCATCCCCCTCGCGACCGGAACGAACGTGTACGACGCGCCGGTCCCCGCGGTGAACATCTACGGCACGGGGGATGCGCATCCGTTCCTGGTCGCCGCCGCCACCTACACCGTTTTCCGTGACGTTTCCCCTTCGCAAGGGGCGGTCGCTGACTTCGGTAACTCCGATATCGAAAACGTCCCCAATCCGACCGGGGCCAACTGGCCGGTCATCACGATCAACGGCTCGATGGTCGACAACAACCCGGACTTCATGTTCCGGCTGATTGCGGTGCAGGTGCACAATCCGCATGCGGTCGCGATCCGACTGTCCAGCGGCTTTGATTCCGCGATCAAGTTCCAGACGCAGGGGTCGCAGGCGATCACGAACGACAAGGAAGACCTTTTCTACATAAGGATCGGCGACAAGGCGAACTCGAAGTTTTACGTTCTCGCCGACGTCGAAGAGACCAAGTCGGCAACGGGCGATTCCTACACCGGCGAGTACAGCGTGAAGCCGGTCACCATGCAACCCGGCGAGACGATCGTCTTCTACGCGCTCAGCCGCGAGCGCCGGCGCATCGTTCGTGATCGGCTGAATCCTTCCGACTTGACTGCGGTCGGACAGCAGGATTCTCCTCAGTTCTTGGAAGATTGGCTCACGAGCCAGCTCGGCCCGGTGGCGGGTACCTCGTTCCGTCGAATTCAGATGCTGCGAGCGGACGCCGCAACGTTTGGTTCCGCGACGCCAACTGCCTCGCCAGCTCGCTTCTCGCTGGAAGCGGACTCCAGCGGCATCCTCGTCCCACCCGCGAACGATGACGACACGACGATCGCGATCTATCGCGCAGTGCGACTGGACGCCGGAGCGGCGCTCAACGACAGCGGCGCAACGCCAAACTCGGTCGTCAACGATCGACTGTGCGATCGAATCCGGCCCGACACTCGCGTGATTTGGGATCAGCTGTTGCAGGGAACGGTCCCCGCTCCAGGTGGCGCACCACAGCTTCTGAACCGGATTGTCGGTCTGACGACGAATCCCAGTTACTTGAAGTACGCCCCCCGCGAAAATAGTCTCGCGAGAAACGGTCCGACTCAATACACCGGTGATTCCGAGATCGACTACAACACACGCCTCACGGTCGCGCTCACCAGCTTCGCCCGCCGGCCGAATGATCCCGCCGGAGTAAACGTCAAGATCGGTCAGCTCCCGGCATGGGCCATCGATCCGAAGGACGACGCTTCGTGGTACGCGGTCGAGATGCTCCCGGACGCATCGCGCGGCAAGGGTGCAATCCGACTCACAAGTACATTGCTCAGCGACGCTGTGAGCAGCGCAACGTTTACGGGCCGTGTCGCGGCGTTCACGACGAGGAATTGGAACACGCTCGGGCCGATCTTCCCCGACATGGCGAAACGCGCCGGTGAGTCTGGCTCTGCGATTAAGGCAAACCTCGCCGGCGTGAACTTCGTTGACGCTCGCCGCGAGATCGCCAGCAACGGCCTCGGCTTCCGCTCCTTCGCCGCCGCTACAACCACCGACACCTACCAGGCCCGCCCCGCCGACTTCCTCGCCACCCTCGCCATCGGCCCCTACGAGGCTCCGCTCGATCATTTGGGCTCCGCTCAGGTCGATCCGCTCAAGCGTTGGACCACCACCGCCGAGGCGCTTGCCATGGCGATGGGATACACCAACCCGCCGGCGGCTCCCGATACTTGGCGCACCGACTTGGTCTCCGGTCCTCTCGACTATTACTACTTTGATCGGTCAACGACGGCGCCGAAGAAGCCGCTCTACGACGCTGGCTTCCTCCGTCTCGACGACTTCGTCTCGGTCCGCTTCGATGCGTCCGACAAGCCCATCCCCACCGGCACTGGTGCGCCCATCGCTGGCAACATCCTCACCATGTTCCGCACTGCGCCCGACCGCTTCGCGGGTCTCACCGCGTCGACATCGGGTCTGGTGAACATCAACACCGCGCCCATCCCCGTCCTCCGCGTCTTGCCCCTCGCATCACCGGCTCAGGACGAGGCCTCGTCCAGCGACGCCTCGCCCAAGCCCACGCTGTGGCCTGCCGTCAACGGCGAGGCCGCCGAACTCGCCGCCCAGCGCAGCGACTTCGCCGCCATGATCGAAAGCTACCGCGACAAGATCGCCGTCGAGCTCCGGCCCGGGGCTCGCGACCCCGGCAACCTCACGGGCACCCCGACGCCCTTCTACTCGTGGTTCGCCCCCTTCATCGATCGCAGCAGCCCGAGCGTGCTGACCGGCCTGCAGCGCAGCGCGCCCAACAGCGCCGCGCTCGGCGATCCCGCCAGCCTGCCCGCTCAGTACGTCGGCGGCCGCTACTGGACCAGCGGCATCGTCGGCATCCGTGAAGAGGCTGGCTTCCGCAGCCTCGCCGAACTGCTTGCTCTCCGCAGCGTGCAGGTCACGTCCGCCGCCCTCGGCGCTCAGGCCGAAGGCCGCGACCAGCCCATCAACGTCGACTTCCTCGGCCATCAGCCCACCGGTGCAACGCCCACCAACATCTTCGGCGTCGACAACATCCTTGAACTCACCACCGATGCCAGCGGCACGGTCGACAAGGCCCAGCCGCTCCAGTTCGCCAACACCCAGCAGGACCGTCTCAAGGTCCTCGCCGCCCTCGGAGGCAGCGTCACCGTCCGCAGCGACATGTACGCCGCCTGGTTCGTCATCCGCGGCTACAGCCGCAGCGACGTCACCGTGGCCGACGACCAGCCGATGGCCCCGTCGGTCGAACGCCGCTTCCTCATGCTCATCGACCGCTCCAATGTCACCCGCCCGGGCCAGAAGCCCCGCATCGTCGCCATGGTCGAGCTGCCGCTCTGATCGAGCCGCGGCGTCGCAAAACCCAAGTCCCACCCATCGGGGCCGCCCACGCGGCCCCGATTTCGTTTCCAGGCCGATGCCCCGCATCTCCCGCGCCCGTTCCGCCGCTACGATCCCCCCAACAGGGCGTAGCTCAGCTTGGTAGAGCGTGTGGTTTGGGTCCACAAGGTCGCAGGTTCGAATCCTGTCGCCCTGATTCTGCAGGCTCGACGATTCCGTAGACCGGCGGAACCACTCGATGAGCACCAGCAGTCCGTCGTCAGAGTGGATCGAGTCAGCGCGGCTCGTCGTGCGAGCGGGGCTCGCAATTGTCAGCGCAGCGTTCATCGTGTTGGGCCTTCTCGCGTTGCCATCGGGTCTCCGTCAGCGCTCCGCGTGCTTCGCCGCTCAGGCGGCCGAGGTCCTTGATGCCCGCATCGATGTCAGCGCGATTGGGCATCACAAAGCGACACTGCGACAGTCCGCCGCGTTTTCATGTCGGCAGTACATCCGCTTGGTACCAGACATTCGAGAGGGAGAAGACGTTGAAGCCTTGCTCAAGGGCCTCAACCTGACGGTATTGGTTCACGATCAGCTTGGAGAAGAACTGATGGCCGGGGCGTACCCGGCCCGGCTCATGTGGGATGCGCCATCTCCCGACCTGACCATCGCAGACGCTCGCCCGTTCCCCTTGGGTGAGTATCCGGTCTCGATCGAGGTCGTCAGCCCCGCCCCGGCCATGGCGGGCCGACCGGTTCGTGTTGTTTCCGGCTATGTCCTCTGTGGCCTCGAATGGATGGGGCCGTCCATTTCCATTATCGGCGGCTCGGCCGCGGCCGTCCTTGGTGTGATCATCGGTGCGGTTCTTGTATTGACGCGTCGGAAGAGTTGAGTTTGGAGCAATCGGCCGTGCTCTTGGGCAGCACGGCGAGAAGTCGGCCGCGACCGGGCGAGACCGAATGTTCCCAATCTGTGCGCCGTCCCTTCCCCTCCCACGCTATCTTGCACACGCATGTCCGTCGCGGCCGCCACATCCCGCAAGCCAGACGTGAGCACGCCCAAGAGCGTCCTCGCCATCATGGCCCCGCCGCGCCAGCGCGACAACCCGCTCACCCGCAGCCTCGCCGGCATCCTCGGCATCGCCGTGCTCGCCGTCATCGCGGCGGCGTGCCTTCTCACCCTGCCCTGGACGCTCGGCGCATCCAACACCAGCGGCGTGCCCATCCCGCGCTACAACGCTGGCGAGATCGCCAACGCCCGCATCCCGCCGTCGTTCGTCGCGCCGGCGGCGAAGGAGTCCTTCCTTCTCGGGTCCGACGCCCTCGGCCGCAGCCTGCTCATCCGCCTCCTCGCCGGCGGCGGCGTCTCGCTCGCCATCGGCCTCGCCGCGGCGTTCCTCAGCGTCGTCATCGGCACCGCCTACGGCACGATCAGCGGCTTCATCGGCGGCCGCGTCGATGCCGTCATGATGCGCATCGTCGACATCCTCTATGGCTTGCCGTACGTCCTGCTCGTCGTCCTCCTCGCCGTCGCGGCCGATTCCGTGCTCGCCGAGTACATCAGCCGCGAGGGTGCCCGCGCCGCGTGGATGGCACAACGCGCCGCCGAGCGCGGCAGCGCCACGCCGCTAGACGCCGTCGCCAAAGCCGCACTCGAGGCCCAAGCCCTCGCCGCCATCCCGCCCAGGCAGGTCTCGCCCACCGGCCGCGCGATCCTGGATCTCGGCGTGCTGCTCATCGCCATCGGCGGCGTGTCGTGGCTCACCATGGCCCGCGTCATCCGTGGTCAGGTTCTCTCGCTCAAGCAACTCCCCTTCGTCGAGAGCGCCCGTGCCATCGGCGCCTCACGCCGCCGCATCATCTTCGTGCATCTGCTTCCAAACCTCGTCGGCCCGATCACCGTGTACGCGGCACTCACCGTGCCGCAGGCGATCCTGCAAGAGAGTTTCCTCAGTTTCCTAGGCATCGGCGTCAAGCCGCCGCTGCCGTCGTGGGGCAACCTCGCCGCGGAAGGATTGCCGGAGCTCAACCCGTTCCAGTCGAACTGGTGGCTGCTGCTCTTCCCCTGCCTCGCTCTGGGCATCACGCTGCTCGCGCTCAACTTCGTCGGCGAAGGCATCCGCGAAGCCCTCGACCCCAAGAGGTCGCGAGCATGAGCGACGCCGCGACCATCAACGCTGCGAGTGCCCTGAGGCCAGTTCTCACCGTCCGCGATCTCGCGGTCAGCTTCGACAACCGCGGCGGGCCCCGCCTCCGCGCCGTTGACAGCGTTTCGATGACCATGTACCCCGGCCAGACCCTCGCAGTAGTGGGGGAGTCCGGCTGCGGCAAGTCCGTGACCGCGCTCACGACGATGCGGCTCATCCCGTCGCCACCCTCGCGCATCGACCGCGGCAGCATCGTCCTCGCGGGCACTGACGCAACGCCCGATCGTGATCTGCTCCAACTCGACGAGCGCACGCTCCGCACCATCCGCGGCCGCGAGATCGCGATGATCTTCCAGGAGCCGATGACCAGCCTCAACCCCGTCTTCACCGTCGGGGAACAGATCACTGAGGCCATCCGCCTGCACCAGAAGGCGACACACGCGCAGGCCCGCGAGATCGCGCTCGCCGCGATGGATGAGGTCGGCATCACCAACCCGCGTCAGCGCCTCGATCAGTACCCGCACCAGTTCTCCGGCGGCATGCGCCAGCGCGTCATGATCGCCATGGCCCTCGCCTGCAAGCCCCGCGTGCTGCTCGCCGACGAACCCACCACCGCGCTCGACGTCACCATCCAGGCCCAGATCCTCGACCTGCTCTCGGCGCTGCGTGCTTCGCACCGCCTCAGCGTCATGCTCATCACCCACGACATGGGTGTCGTGGCCCAAGCCGCGGATGTGGTGTGCGTCATGTACGCCGGCCGCGTCGTCGAGTACGCCCGCGTCAACGCCGTCTTCGCGACGCCCCGCCATCCCTACACCCGCGCACTCCTCGCCTGCATCCCCCGCCCCGGCAACCGCGCCGCACGCCTCGCCACCATCCGCGAAGTCATGGACGATCACACCGCCATGACCATCGCAACAGTCTCCGATTCGGTCTCTGCGTGGTGGCCCTGGCACGAGACCCCCGCCTCCGTCCGCCGCGCCGACGACCCCGCCTCCGACTACGCCCTCATCGAGGCCGCCCCGGACCACTGGGTCGGCGTGTGGCGCACCGAGGGTGTTCTGCCCGGCCGCTCTCCTGATAT
>VYLH01000170.1_pt1 | contig 38147 bp, 29 predicted proteins | sample 5114361 | NCBI WGS metagenome assembly VYLH01 (sample SAMN12291772, study PRJNA351875) | freshwater metagenome | isolation source: freshwater lake | place: USA: Michigan, Kent Lake | collected 2013-08-15
TTTCTCTAAAAAAATGGAGAATCACGTTGGGGAACCCTTTGGTATTTTATCCATGACTACAATGCACAGCAAAGCAAAGGATTAAGCCGCCATCACTACTACCGAATCACCACCAGAGAATTGACCAAATTTGAAAAAGATGCACGAGTTAAAGGAAGAATTTAGAAAGATTTATGAAACCTCAGAGAATCCGACAGAAGGACTGCTATCTATCTCAGAATGGTTGGCAAAATCCTCCAGTGTTTTTACCAAGAGTTGTCAAAAAATCCGAAACTGGTTTGGAGAAATCATTAGTTATTTTGAGCGAAGGACAACGAATGGGGTGGTCGAGGGAATCAACAATAAACTGAAACTAATAAAACGGAGAGCCTATGGCTTTAGAAACTTTCGGAATTTTTGGGTTAGAAGTATGTTATCTTGGCATCTTGTATGTTGATTTAGCATAAAGGGTAACGAAGAGCCAAGCGGGGTAGTAATTTTTAGGCAGTGGTTTGAGAAGCTCTTTTATGAGTTTTGAGAAATTCGTCATCAGGGCAAACTCCCTATTGTGAGGGGGAATAAGTTGTCTAGATTCTATCTATAATAGCATTTTTTGTCTGACTTTTCTCAACGTTCAACACTTCTAACATCAGTCTTTAATGTAACTCATCCCTTTAATAATGTTTGGGAACACATTAAAAGTTATATCAAAGTGGAAAGGTATGGTGAAAGAGGGGGAGAAGGGTATTATAATTGTGCCTAGTACATTAGTAGTTTGGTAGAAAGTGCTCAAACTTTTGCTCGAAAAATTCGAGGTCATTGGAACATAGAAAATCAGTTGCACTGGGTAAAAGACGTAATTTTTAAGGAAGATACTTTACCTTTAACTGACTTTCAAGCTGTTAGTAATTTGTCAATTCTCCCAACTATAGCTCTAAATCTTTTCAGAGGTTTAGGCTTTTTATCCTTTATCCTTTTATCCATTACAAAGGGGCAAAGATGGCTTGATAACAAGTGGTTCAGGCTTTGCGATTTGTTAGAATGAATCAGCCCTAGGGGCCGCTTGGGAATTCGGCAAAACCTTGGCCAGCCAAGCTATCCGCCAAAAAAACGCTAAAAAATAGTTAATATGTCCAGTTTGTTTCATCCCCTTTGTGGTAGTAACCTTAGTACCCTATTACGTTTATTTTTGACTAATGGCGGCATCGATCGCCCCAATTTCGCCCCGGCAACCCTGGCGCTGGCAGTTACCCTGGCGCGACTGCCTTTTTCTACCCTAGAACGAATTTTGATGACAGGGTTTTATGAGCGCCGCGTGCAGGTAAAAGCACCCATTTTTATTGTCGGCTATTGGCGCAGCGGCACGACCCATCTGCACAATTTACTCGGTCAATCGGAGCAATTTGGCTATATTTCGCCCCTAGCGGTGGGATTACCCTGGGATATCCTCGGTATCGTCCGCTTATTTCAACCGCTGCTAGAATTAGCCCTACCGAGCGATCGCCATGTGGATAACGTCGCTGTTACTCCCGATTCACCCCAAGAAGACTCGATCGCCCTGGCCAGCATGATCCCCCTTTCCTACTACCATGGTTTATACTTTCCCCAACGTTTTCAGTACCATTTCGATCGAGGGGTTTTTTTTCAGGGCTGCAGCGAGAAAGAAATCGCCACTTGGCAGCGTTGGCATACTCATCTATTAAAAAAAGTTTCCATCCATCAAAGAGGCAAACAATTACTAATCAAAAACCACGTTTATGCGGCACACATTGCCAAATTGCGAGCTATCTGGCCCGATGCTAAATTTATTCATATCTACCGCAATCCCTATCGAGTTTTTCCCTCAACCCGCCACTTTTTTACCCGCATCCTACCAGAACTAGCACTGCAATCCTACGATAATTTATCCACAGATGAAATCGAGCAGGTAATTCTAAAAAGTTATCCCCCAATGATCAATTCTCTCCTGCGAGATAGTGCCGATTTACCCGCCGATAGTTTTGTAGAAATTCGTTTTGAAGATTTAGAAAAAGAACCCCTAGCACAAATCGAGAAAATCTACGATCAACTGCAACTTCCCGACTTAAAAATATCTATGCCTCGCTTTGAGAAATATATCGCTAGTCTGCAAGGATATAAAAAAAATAATTATCCCCCAGACCCAAAAGCGATCGAGTTAGTCGAATCCCATTGGCTACCATTTATTCAACGTTGGAACTATTTTTAGTTATCAGTTATCAGTTATCAGTTATCAGTTATCAGTCATAAGTAGGTAGGCGTTAAAAATTATCAGACACCCTCCTTATCAAGGGTAGGGTTGATTCATGAATCAACCCTACCTTATCAAGAGGGGCAGGGGGGATCGAACCTAAAATCCATTTTTAATTTAATTATAACCAGCTACTTAAGTCATAATTCCCGCTCTTTTATATCTTTTAAACAGGATTTAGTATAACTACTTCTTGCCTTTTGCCTATATCCTAACCAAGAAATTAATTTTGCACGACTACTTATGAAATATCTTAAATTTATCTTTCTGGGTTTAGGTTTTGTTTTACTAGGGGTAATTTTACGCAAAACAAATCTGCAAGAAGTTTGGCAACAAATCACCCTAGTCGGTTGGTGGGGAATGACATTAGTAATTATTTTTTATTTCCTAGAATTCCTCACCGATGTTTTTACTTGGCAACTAACTTTTAAAAGCATTCCTATCCAACCTCGATGGACAATTCGCCTATTATTAATTTACATGGTAGGGGCAGCCTTTAATCGCGTGACTCCCTTCGCTTCTTTGGGAGGAGAAGGTTTTAAAGCAGTGATGTTGAAAACTCACTATCAGATTAGCTATAAAGAAACCAGTGCCTCGATTATTCTGACCAAGACATTAAATACTGCTTCCCTTGTCTTCTTTGCAATTATCGGTTTTTTTCTGCTCCTAGCTTCCCCAAAATTCTCCAATTCTTTTAAAACTTTTACCGGATTAAGTCTTGCTATATTCTCCAGTTGTATCCTGATATTTTTCTTGATTCAGCGATTCCGTTTATCCTCCAGAATAGTTAATCGATTAGGTCATTCTTTTTTAGGTGATCGCCTAGTTAAACCTTTAGAAAATCTTCGCAGTGTCGATGATCGTTTAGGGGAATTTTATCGTAATCTGCCCCTATTTAGAAATGGCTTGATCGTCGGTTTTCTCAATTGGCCTCTCGGAGTTTTAGAAATCTATGTTTTAATGCAGTTTCTCCAACATCCGATTAGTTTTGCCGATGCTTGGTTATTTGATTCTGTTGCCCAATTAGTGCGCGCTGGAACCTTTTTTATTCCTGCTAATATCGGTACTTTAGAAGGTTCTTTAGTGCTGCTGGGTGCTTCCTTAACCGGCAGTCTAGAATTAGGTTTAGCGATTTCCGTAATTCGCCGGGTTAAAGATGTTCTCTGGATTATATTAGGTTTATTGATCTGGTGGTTATTTTCCCTAAGACCGACTTTACCCGATCGCTCTTCAAAATAATCTCAATCATACTAAATCCGTTGAGTATAGGTAACATATCAGGATAGGCACTCATGTACTCATGCGCTCATGCAAAAAGGGGAATAAATAATCAGTCTTTAATAACCAGATTTAGTATTATCAGTAACTTTTAAATTAGTACAAATATATGAACAACTGCGTGTAAGCATCCCACCGAAAAACTAATGCGCTCCGGGGTTTGGGGGGTTCTACCCCCCAAAAGTCTGGATTGAGGACAAAAAATCTAGAAAGCACAGTTTTTAAAAATTCGCCTGGTTAAAGATATTCTCTGGATTTTATTAGGTTTGTTGATCTGGTGGTTATTTTCCCTAAGACCAACTTTACCCGATCGCCCTTCAAAATAATCTCCATCAGTCAACCCCCGATTATTCATCCTGTAATTTTTCGCGCACATTGCGAACAATCCGCGATAATTCACTCTTTTCATCGACGCTAATTTTAGTTGGAGAACCACTAATAATCCGCTCGTAATTGCGGAAAGAATCCTTGATATCCGCCCCATCCTGACTGATAGTATATTCACGAATCCCTTTATCGTGCCAAGAACCACGCATCTTAAAGACGTTAATCGCTCGCGACATTTCGCCGCGAATTTCCACATACTGCAACATTAAAATCGTGTCGGTAATCGTAGAAATATGGGATTCGGTGATCGAGTGCGCTCCCATAAATTGGTCGGTAGTATTGGTGAAAAATCCCGTAATTTCCTCCTGTTTGGCGTATCCTGTCACCCCGATCACAAATTGCCGAAAAGCATTATTTGTCACCCCGCGCGCGAGCGCCGATAGAGAATCGATGGCAATACGGGAGGGTTTAAATTCCGAGATTTCCGACTTAATCATCTGTAAATGGTCTTCTAATCCCGCCGATTCCGGGTAAGAACACAACAATTTTAATAATCCCTTGCGTTCCATCTCCTCAAAATCGATCCCCCAAGAAGAAGCATTTCGGGACAATTGGGCGCGAGATTCTTCATAAGCGAACAAAATCGCCCGCTCACCGCGCCTACAGCCTTCTTCCAGAAATTTACTAACTAAGAGAGTTTTACCCGTACCGGTTGCTCCTGTAGCCAAAATAATCGAATCCTTGAAAAAACCGCCCCCACACATATCATCGAGGGTTTTTACTCCCGAAGAAATGCGGACATTAGAGGAGCGCTGAGTTAAACGCATCGCACCGAGGGGGAAGATATTAATGCCATCATTGGTGATAGTAAAGGGATATTCCCCCTTCATGTGGGTTGTTCCCCGTAATTTGAGGATTTCCGCCGTTCTGCGTCGTCTTTCTCCCTCTAGGACGTTCCGCATAATTACCACATTATCAGAGACAAATTCCTCTACACCAAAACGGGCCACCGCTCCGTATTCTTCGATACGTTCCGTGGTCATAATTGAAGTCACTCCTAATAATTTTAACCGGGCCACGAGCCGAAAAATTTCCCGCCGCACCACTGACACCGCTTCGTACTGCTGAAAAACAGCAGTTACAGAGTCAATTGATACCAGTTTTGCTTTATATTTGGTAATTGCGTATTGAATGCGCTCGATCAGGGCCGAAAGATCAAAACTACCCACCACCTCTTGACCTTCCGGATCCGGAGAAGCATCGAGAATAAATAACTTACCCTGGTCAATTAATTCTTCTAAATCCCAACCAAAACTATAGGCATTTTGGATAATATCGGTGGGAGATTCTTCAAAAGTAACAAACAGTCCCGGATAGTCAAAATACTTGATCCCGTGGTAGAGAAATTGCACAGCAAGCAGGGTTTTTCCCGTGCCAGAAGTGCCACTAACTAAGGTAGTTCGCCCCATGGGTAAACCACCGTGAGTGATCTCATCAAAACCTTCAATTAGGGTTCTAATTTTGCGAACACCTTTCGGTTTAATCGGTGGATTCAATTGGCTATTAGAGTTAGATTGAGTCATTATTTATCCAGCGAATATTTAAAGAGTAGGATTTTTATCTAATTTTTCCACAGAAACATATCAGGCCTGACTAGATACTTTATACCATCTTGATGTCCCTTGACTCTTGACTTTCCCATAAACGTACTAGATTACGCCCCGATCATTTCTCCTTCAATAAATATAACCCGTCTAATCACCTATTGCCGAAGGCCTAGCTATCATTTTCTCGTTCACGAATTTCCTCGTACAGTAAGTCTAAACCGATCAGAACCTTCTCTCGATCGGACAAATCACCGATAATTTTCCGCACCGGGGGAGGGAGGACTTTCGCGAGGGTAGGAGTAGCGAGAATCTTGTCTTCCTCCGCTAGTTGCGGGTTTTTCAGCACGTCAATCACCTTGAGCGCATACACTCCCTGAAATTCCTCTTCTAGGATATTTTTCAGGGTTTTCAAGGCACGCACGGAGTTGGGGGTATTGCCGGCGACGTACAGTTTTAAAACATAGGTTTTTTTAAAGACGCTCATAGGTTAAGATAAAAGGGGCTGGGGATACGAGTTTATTGTTATTTATTGGGGAGATTTTAGTCTATTCCCAATAATAAATCATAAGGGATATCCTCGCGAGGTATGGAACGACGATACATTTCCCCCAAGTGAGCAAGGATATCAATGAGAGCGAGACGATAATCTAGGAGAATTTCCTCACTTCTGCCTTCTAATTTTAACTGTTGGGAAAATTCATCCATTAACTCCATGTGAATTTCCAGAATTTGCGACACTGAGAGATCGGTAAAAAAGACATTATTAACCAACTCATCGATCGCTTGATTAATCGGATAATCCTGTTGGAAGTAATTTAAAATAATCTCCCGATAATCTCTTCTTAATTCCCGCAGTAATTCGTTTTTTTCCTCTGGGGCAAGATTGCGATAGAATAGCTGCGGGTTGCGTTTGTAGTAAACACCTAAATAGCCGAGTCTTTCTTTTAATTTTTCCGCTAAACGGCGCTGTTGTAGGAGGAGAAAACTGTGATTATTTTCCACGGGATTTGGTTGGTTAACAATCGTGGTAGGTTCGGAAAAAGAGCAATTAGGAGCTAAATGGAGAAATCGAGCGATCGCTTGGTCGATTACCGAGGTGATGCTGTCTAATTCCTTGACGGTAATTTGTAATTCGGCACTATGATAGAGACAGGTGGGAGAGTCATTCGTCTCGGCAGTGATGTTCTTGTCAGCGACAATGATCACTACTGGCAGTAAAATCCCCCCTTCGTAGAGTTGATTAAAAGTCGGCTGTAGGGAAGGATGAAAGACCACCAGCAAACAATCGATTTTTTCCTTCTGTGCCTCGATATTAGCCAGTAATTCGCTAGAAGACGACCCTAGGGTCAGATGATAGCGTTCATTAGCCAATAAAGCCGTCAAAGAATTAACCAGCCCCGGAGGTGAACTCACTCCCGTCAAGGGTGGGTCCGTTGGGACAAAAGCATAAATAGTCAGTCTCGGAGGCAACGTTTTCTCACCCGCAAGGTAGATAGAAAATAACAAACTATAGGTTAGGCTTTCTCTGTTGAGAAGACAACCCCCTCGCCATCAGATCGGGGAAGTTAAAGTTAACTTTGCTTTTTGGCAGTGGGTATTGTAGTTAATTGTAATCAATGGAGCGGTCCTCTAGATGAGCAAGCGTCATAATCAAGGTAGATTCAAGTTCTAGGACTACTAATAGTTTGGCCATCAGTTTGTTAATTAGGGCTGGCTGAATAAATCTAAAAACCTTGTTGGATAATACTTTTAGACCTTTTTGAAATCCAAAAGTGCCGGGGATGGGAGTGAGCAGGGGGAAAATTCCGGGACTTTTGCCCTGAAAATTAGGTAATTGACCACCTGAAAATCGGTAAAACCCTATACCCTACACCCTACACCCTACACCCTGCCCCCACCGAAAAACTTTTTGCCGCAAACCCTAATTATGCCCTAAAGTTACCGCCACCGCCCACCCAATTATCCCCATGCCTAGCGTTACCCTCAGCCTCCATCACTTTAATCAATCCGTCACTGCCTGTGAATTAATTATTGACCGGGCAAGTCTTTGCGATTTAATTAATACGGGCAATCCAGAAGCGATCGTGGTGGTGGATGAGCGGTATTGTCCCCTAGGACTGATTGAGAGTCAAACCCTGATTGCTTACCTCCTCTATCAACAACAGCACCCCGAAACCAGAAACCCCTCCTCCAGCTGCCTGGATCTGAGCGGTTGGCTGCGTCCGATTATCCCTCTTAACGCTCGCATGGCCGTAAGTGAGTTTCTGGCAACCCTGACGGGAGAAGCGCTCGCCTTAGTCCCCATTTTAGTGGATGCTCAGGGCAAACTGTTAGGACGCTTAGACACGGGCAAACTTCTCCAATTTTGTCTCGGGTACTCGATTCTCGATGATCCTCCCCCGCAGCCCCGCATCAGCGATCGCAATTCCCTCCCCCGCAGCGATCGTCCTCTGGAATTTCTGGAACAATTACCGCTGCCGCTGCTGCTCTACAGTCCAGAAGCGGGAATTTTATACCAAAATCAGGCTTGGTGTCAACAAATCGGGGCGGCTTTCCCCGCTAATATCGATAACTTTCCCTTTGCTTTGGTTAATGACCCCTTAACCCGCCCATCCCCCACTCCTCCCCTGTTTCCCCAGCGTCTAGAAACGGTGACATCGGGTTTAACCAAGACTTGGCGACTGTTGTCCGCGCCGTTAAATTGGGCGGATAATTATCCCTTGCTCGAGAAAACTTCGGGACTGTGGTTACTGTTGGCCACCGATATCACGGAACAACAGCAATATTGTCAGGAATTAGCGGTTAAAAATGCCGATTTAGTCCATTTAAATCGTCTTAAGGATGAATTTCTCGCCTGTGTCAGCCATGAGTTTAAATCGCCCCTCACCGCCGTGATCGGTCTCTCCAATCTGCTGCGGGAACAAAAAATCGGTGAACTTAACCCCCGACAGTCGAAATATGCCGATTTAATCTATCGCAGCGGTCGCCAGTTGATGGCTCTGGTCAATGATCTCCTCGATTTAACCCGCCTGGAGACAGGACAACTAAAATTAACTTTAGCTAGAGTCAAAATCGATCGCCTCTGTCAACGGGTGTACGATACCATCGTCGATAAGTATCCCCAACGTCTCGATCTCCCCGGCAGCTATCGTCTTGACATTGAATCAGGGTTAGATTATGCCCTGGCCGATGAAGCCCGTTTACAACAGATGTTAGTGAATTTGTTAGATAATGCGGTAAAATTCACCATTGATGGCGGTAATTTCGGCATTAAAGTCAATCGTTGGGAAAATTGGCTGGCTTTTACCGTCTGGGATACGGGGATCGGTATTCCGGAAGAATCCCAGCATCTGATTTTTCAGAAATTCCAACAGCTAGAAAGTCCTTTCACCCGTCAATTTGAGGGTGCAGGTTTAGGTTTACTCCTCAGCCAAAAATTAGCGCGCTGTCACGGTGGCGATCTATCCTTTGTCTCCAAGGACCGGGAAGGCAGTCAATTCACTTTACTGCTGCCGGTTGATCCTCAAGGTGCCGAGCAGGAGTCCGCCACTCCCCAGCGTCTGGTGTTAGTGGTGGAAGCTAATCCCCAAGTGATCGAACAGTTTGTCGATCGCTTAAGTGAATTGGGATTAAAAGCCATTATCGCCCGTAGCGGGACCGAAGCGATCGAAAAAGCCCGTCAGTTAAAACCCCGTTGTGTTTTTCTCAATCCCAATCTACCCCTGTTGTCCGGTTGGGATGTGTTAACGCTGCTGAAATCCCATCCCCAAACCAAAGATATGAAAGTTATTGTCACCGCCGCTGATTCCGAGCGCAACCGCAGTCAACAGCAAGGGGCCGATAGTTTTCTGGTTCCGCCGATCACCTCGGCAGCTCTGCAAGCTTGCCTGAATCTGACCGTTTCCCCCATTCCTAGCCGCAAACGGCGCACTGCTCCGACTCTGCTGCGTTTACACGGCCATTATGCCCCCAATTTCTCCGATTTATCTTCCTTTAGCTGGATTTGGAATAATCAATTAGTTCGGGAGAATTATCGTTTTATTGAGGCCGATAGTTGCGAACAGGCGGAACTTTTAGCTGGTGTCTGGGAGGTGGACGCTATCTTAATCGATAGTTCGATCGCAGAAGATTTATACTCTTATCTGCAAACCTTGAGCGAGTCGCAAACCCTAGCTAATTTACCCCTAGTCACCCTTGATGTGGCTGTCACCGAGGTGGCTAATCAAATCCCCGGTTTAGCCGTTTTTCCCTGTTTGGCCCCCCCGACGGAAAACCGCATCGAACAGCTATTAAAGGTAATCGAGACTGCTGATCTGGCTTTTTCTGGCCACTTGAGCGGCGATCGCGTCCTGTAGGGGCGAAGCATTCGGGCATAACCTATCGGTGAAACCGGAGATTTTCTATCCGAATGCTTCGCCCCTACTTTTTGCCGCAAACCCTAAATAGGGTTTGCGGCAAAAAGCTTTTCCTAGGGGCAGGGTGTGGGGTGTGGGGTGTGGGGTGTGGGGTTTTACCGATTTTCAGGTGGTCAACTACCTAATTTTCAGGGAAAAAGTACCTGAATTAACAAAACAAAGAATTAGATTCGGAGAATGAATCAGATCTAGGGAAGTGGGGAAGTGGGGAGAAACTCTTTTCAGTGATCTGTTGACAATTTTTCAGTGATATATTGACAAATAGGCAATTCTGTGTTGACAAAGGAAAAATTTGCTGTTAGCATTGCGATAATTATTCATACATCCACTTTACCTCTGTGGGAGTCTCCATAAATGACAAAGATAGGTAGATATACCATTCCTAGCGCTGCTGCTCTGGCCGTCGCCACTGCCTTAGGCCTCGCCACTGCCCCAGCCCAGGCGGCTGCTATGGTAACCTATAACGGCTGTGCAAGTACCTCATTCTGTACACTCACCGAGCTCGTTGACGGTGGTGGTTCCATCTCGGTTGATGAGGACGGAAATGGCACAATTGAGAAAACCTTCGACAATTGGACGAATTACAGTTTTTTCAAAAATCCTATGACTATTCCTGTGACCGATCCCAAAAGCAACATTCGAGTGAGTGCAACCGGCACTTACATTCCTGGTGTCTCTGGTAGTGCTACTCTCAATTACACTGTTCTCAATAACGCCCTAACCCTAGCTCCGTCGGTCTTAAATGTCACCTGGCTTGCCGGTATCTCCTTCGACTTCGACGTCACATCCGCTGGATATGTCCCAATGGTTGAACGGAAAGATGCCCTAACAAGTGCTTCAACTGCGGGCACTACGTCGAATATGGCGATGTTCAATGCTACATCGATTATGGGCAATCAAACCGCTACCCCCACCAGCCCTGTGACTGACATTATGCCGTTCCCAGAAACAACCACGTATACGGCCACGAACAACCTGACTTTGCAAGCTCGCCGGACTGGTACTACAACGGCGCCTGTGCCTGGAACCGCCAGCGTCACGACTTTCTCACAAACCTTCACCCAGGTGGTTATTCCCGAACCGGGTACTGTTGCTGGACTGCTGGTTGCTGGTGGCTTAGGTCTGGCGATGAAACGCCGACAAAAGGATAGCTAACCGAGCTTAACGTCAAGATAAGATGAGGAGAGGCATCGTAGCTTCTCGGTTTGAAACTCCGTCCTTTGGGGGCGGTTTTTAATTAGGGTATGCTGAACGAACCCGCGTCAGTCCCCACAGGAGAAACTTTTTCAGCCAACCCTAATTGGGGTTGGCTGAAAAAGTAGGGGTGAAACATTCCGATAGGAAATCTACGGTTTCAGCGATAGGTTAGCCATTGATAGTTAGTCAAGTTTTTAATTTCATCGGAAATTTTGGGTCTGAAACCCCGCCGTTCTAGGTTGGCTTTACGTTAGAATTAAAAGGCCAGTCTCGAAAACCAAGTGGACGGCGCAGCACCTTGAAAACTCGGCTTTAAATCGTGAGGTTTAGGAATCGCCGCACTTTTAGGGCGGCGAGGATGTCAATGTTTGGAGATACTGACAACGAATTATCCCATTTTTCAAAAGTAATGGCAGAGATGGTTAATTGCCCTCACCCCCTCCCCTCTAACGCTCTGGGACAGGGAAGGGGGTGAGGGAAACGAATAAAGAAAAATGGTATTACAGGCAGTTGTTGATATATTTGTAATAATTTAAGAGTCACTGATAATTGCTGATTGTCGATATTTCTGCAAATGTGAGATGCACCCTTTTTTAAGCTACAAGAAGACCCAGAGAATAGGGGGGCTAAAGTGTTGAAAGTATCGCCAATATTTAAAACTAAACTTTTTTCTGTCCGGTTATCCCATAAGAGTTAAGGATAAACACAAAGGCATAAAGAACACAAACAGAAAGACAGATTCGATTTACTTAGGGCTGGCTGAATAAATGTGAAATGTAGTCCTGTAGCGGCGAAGCATTCGGATAGAAAATCTACGGTTTCACCGATAGGTTATTGCCCGAATGCTTCGCCCCTACTTTTTGCCGCAGACCACTAGGTAGGGTTTGCTGAATAAATCTAAAAACCTTGTTGGATAAGACTTTTGGACTTTTTTCCCCTCAAAAAGTGCCAGCCATTGCGGGGATCGGGGGAAAATTCAGGTACTTTTTCCCAAGCTTTTTGCCGCAGACCACTAGGTAGGGTTTGCGGCAAAAAGTTTGTTGGTGGGGTTAGGAGTCGGTCGTCAGTAGCCGGTCGTCAGTAGCCGGTCGTTTCAGGCTTTGTTGCCCTCTCTTTTTGTACTAACTTATGTACTGAAAGGAGGATAATGCCAGGTTTTTGGGGGTCCCAATCCGATTTTCGCAGCACTAACATCGGATTTTAACAGGTCAAAAGCCTTATTTTCAAAGGGTTTTACCATTATTCAGCCGACCCTAAATAAATATTTTTCTTTTCTGTCTCCCCTTTTGGATTAGACTGGTAATTGAGAATAATTAGCATTTATTTTAGCAATCGCAATTCCGAGACAGTTCAAAAACCGTTGACTGAGGCTGACATTAGCGCAGTTATCACCCTTTGGCTACTGAAGTAAACTCGATGAGCTATCAAGGAATTATTGTCACTCTTGAATGAAAGACCTTCTTTACCTTTGGAGATAAGAAAAGCATGGACGATAAAATTAGACCTAATGAAGCAGAAAAACCAGAAAAATCGCCAAATAAAGCCCAATTTTCCCCTTGGGGTGGTAAAGAGGCAGTAGCAGAACGTACTAACTCCATGGGTACTGAGCTAACAGCCACCTATCCCCTCGCACAAGTGGAAATGGGAAAAACCGTCTGGTTAGTGGGATTTCAGGGGACAGGAGGGATCAATCGACTCCTAGGTATGGGATTAAACCCCGGCATTCAATTACAGGTAATTAGCTCCCAACCGAGGGGGTCAGTTTTAATTGGCATTCAAGACAATCGTATCGGTATCGGGGCAGAAATGGCCGAAAAAATCCTCGTTAGTGACAGTCAACCGAAAAAACTGGAACCCAAAAAAGACCTACCTGAAGTAAGAACATTTCTGCGGGAGATACCCATAGGAAAAGCGGGTAAAGTTGTCGGTTATGACCGAGCATTGCGCGGATACAAAGGAAAATTGTTATCAATGGGATTAACTCCGGGGACAGAGTTTACCGTCATTCGCGTCGCACCTTTGGGGGATCCCGTCGAGATTCGAGTGCGGGGATTTCATCTCAGTCTGCGAAAACAGGAGGCAGACACTTTAATCGTCGAAGAAATAGACCCAGAAAGCTAAATTTAATCATCTAAGCCTATTCGTCACTCAATATCCTAAATTATGGTTAAACCCATTATCGCCTTAATTGGCAATCCTAACTGTGGCAAAACTACCCTTTTTAATGCTCTCACAGGATCCAATCAACGCACTGGCAACTGGCCGGGAGTAACAGTCGATCGCAAAGAGGGACGATTTCAAGTTAACGGGGAAGATATCACCCTTGTGGATTTACCCGGAGTCTATTCCCTCGATGTAGAAGAAGGGGAGACAGGAATGGATGAATTAGTCGCTAGGGACTATCTGCTGTCAGGAGAAGCGGATTTAGTGATTAATATCGTCGATGCTGCCAATTTAGAGCGCAATCTCTACCTTACTACCCAAATCATGGAGATGCGTTTACCGATGTTGATTGCCCTGAATATGATGGATGTGGCTAAAACTAGGGGTATTGTGGTTAATCCGCAACTCTTAAGCGCTCGCATGGATGCAATTGTCGTGCCGATTAGTGCGGTTAAAGGGGAGGGAATCGGAGAATTAAAGCAAAAAATTGGGGAATTAGTCAGTAATATTAGCCATACTGCTGCTTATGTGGCTTATCCTGCGGTAATTGAGGAAGCTCTTAACGAGATTGTTGCCTACATTAACGACCATAGCAGTAAAAGGATCGTTGAGCCAAGATGGACTGCTTTAAACCTACTGCAATACGAGGATCGCATCGCCCCAGAATTGCGCTCACAGGAACTATTAAGCATTATCGTCAAGCATAGACGACAAATACACCAAGTTTTAGGGGAAGACCTTGATATTTTAATTGCTGATACTCGTTATGGCTTTATTCAACAAGTTACTCAGGGAGCCACTCAACGGACTGGACAAATAAATGATACCATGTCCGACCGCCTTGATCGGATTGTTCTCGATCGCTGGTTAGGAATTCCGATATTTTTGGGCGTAATGTACCTAATGTTCTTGTTTACCATCAATGTTAGTGCTGCCTTTATCGATTTCTTCGATTTAACTGCCCAGACTATCTTTGTCGATGGTTTGTCCCAAGTTTTACAAACAATCCCTACCCCCGGTTGGCTAATTGCTCTGCTCGCTGATGGAGCGGGGGGAGGTGTGCAAACCGTCGCCACTTTTATCCCCGTAATTGGCTTTATGTTCCTCTTTTTGTCAATTTTAGAGGATTCTGGCTATATGGCCCGGGCAGCCTTCGTCATGGACCGATTGATGCGTTTGGTGGGATTGCCGGGTAAATCCTTTGTTCCCATGCTAGTGGGATTTGGTTGCAATGTGCCGGCAATTATGGCCACCAGAACCCTAGAAAATTCTCGCGATCGTTTAATGACGATTATGATGAACCCTTTTATGTCCTGTGGGGCCAGATTACCTGTTTATGCTCTATTTGCGGCGGCTTTTTTCCCCATAGGTGGTCAAAACATCGTTTTTGGTCTTTATATCTTAGGAATTCTCGCCGCTATTTTGACGGGATTGGTGATGAAAAAAACCCTACTCAAGGGAGAAGTCAGTCACTTTATTATGGAATTGCCTCCCTATCATCTACCGCGTCTAAAAGGGGTTTTAATTCGCACTTGGGAACGTCTGCAAGCGTTTTTATGGAAAGCTGGACGAATTATCGTTTTAATGGTGATGATTTTGGGACTACTCAACTCCGTCAGTTTTGATGGTTCTTTTGGTAATCAAGACAGCGAGCGATCGGTTTTAAGTGCCACCAGTAAAGCTGTAACTCCTATTTTCTCACCCATGGGACTAGAGCAGCAAAATTGGCCGGCAACGGTGGGCATTTTTACGGGAGTTTTTGCCAAAGAAGCGATGGTAGGCACATTAAACTCAATTTACAGCCAACTAGCGGGGGAAGATAACCCTAATCAGGGGGTAGCAGCCGAAAAATTCGACTTTTGGGGGCAAATTCAGACAGCTATCGCCACTATTCCCGCCAATTTAGCGCAATTACCCAATCAATTACTTGATCCCTTGGGTTTGAATATTGGTAATCTGCAAGATCAAAAAACGGCTGCCGAAGAGCAAGAGGTAGATTTAGGAATCTTTGGGGCGATGGCGAAAAGATTTGATGGTCAAGCGGGTGCTTTTGCCTATCTTTTGTTTGTTCTGCTCTATTTTCCCTGTGTTTCGGCCACATCGGCCGTATATCGCGAAACTAATGCCGGTTGGACTGTTTTTATTGCCCTCTGGACCACAGGAATGGCCTATATTGTTGCCACTTCCTTCTATCAAATCGCCACTTTTTCTCGACATCCGGGATTTTCTCTCTTTTGGATAGTCTTGATGGGTTTAACCGTAGTCGGGGTTTTATTCACCTTAAAAAATCTCCGTCCCCGAAAAATCAACCGTCCCGCAATTTAAAAGTAGGGTGGGTTAGGCGACAAAAAGCTAGGCAACTAACAAATTATTTAGATTCGCCGTAACCCACCGCAATCAAGTAACTTTTCTCGATTTTTTTCGCTTATAAACCATGATTTTAACCGATATACAGGCTTATCTTGCCAAAAATCAGAAAGCATCTCTGTCTGACTTATCTACACACTTTCGGATGTCAGCGGATGCCTTAAGTCCCATGCTCGATCGCTTGCTAAAAAAAGGGCGAATTCGTCTGATTTCCCTAGAAAAATGCGGAGGATGCAGCCGTTGTTCCCCGGAATCTATGGCTTTTTACGAATGGATTGAGGGCAATTCCACAGGGGCAAACAGATAAAAGTTTAATACTACAGAAGTGATCTAAGTAGGTAGGCGTTAAAAGTTGTCAGATGCCCCCCTTATTAAGGGGGGATTAAAGGGGGGATCCCCCCGCCTATCGGCACCCCCCTTATCAAGGGGGGCAGGGGGGATCGGCACCCCCCTTATCAAGGGGGGCAGGGGGGATCGGCACCCCCCTTATCAAGGGGGGCAGGGGGAGTCGCTTTCAACGGGGATAGTTAATTTCTGGCGAAGAACCAAAGTCACTCAACCGCAGAACCTCAAGGTTGTATAATCTTTAAGAGTTATTAAGCTTTGTATCAGTTTGCTCGGCAGCATTTAATGAATATACTTTTGGTGACATCATCTTTAGGTTTACTCCTAGCGATCGCTATCGTCGTCTATTTTGTTTCCTCTCGCAAGTACCAATCGTCGGACTCGGTGGCCAATTCCTACGACCAATGGACCGAAGACGGGATTTTAGAATATTATTGGGGCGAACACATCCATTTAGGTCACTACGGTTCCCCACCAGAAAAAAAAGACTTTCTACAGGCAAAAGCCGACTTTGTGGCGGAAATGGTCTCTTGGGGAGGTTTGGATAAACTACCCGCCGGTGTAACTCTCCTCGATGTCGGTTGTGGTATTGGTGGCAGCAGTCGCATTCTCGCGCGCGACTACGGATTTGCCGTTACCGGTATCACCATTAGCCCCAAACAAGTGGCACGGGCCAAAGAACTAACACCCCCAGATTTAAATGCTCGCTTTTTGGTCGATGATGCCATGGCCCTTTCTTTTCCCGACGAGAGTTTTGATGTAGTCTGGTCAATTGAAGCCGGTCCCCATATGCCGGACAAAGCCGTTTTTGCTCAGGAATTACTGCGAGTTCTTAAGCCGGGGGGAGTCCTAGTGGTAGCGGACTGGAATCAGCGAGATGACCGTCAAAAACCGCTCAATTTCTGGGAAAGTCCTGTAATGCGCCAACTTTTGGATCAGTGGTCCCACCCCGCTTTTGCCAGTATCGAAGGTTTTGCCGAACAGTTAGCGGCCACGGGATTGGTGGATGGGGAAGTGATGACTGCTGACTGGACAACAGCCACTCTACCCTCTTGGATTGATACCATTTGGCAAGGGGTGATTCGTCCCCAAGGTTGGTGGCAATTTGGTCTGACTGGGTTGGTTAAATCCGTCCGAGAAGTGCCGACAATTCTGCTGATGCGTTTGGCCTTTGGTACGGGTTTATGTCGTTTTGGGATGTTCCGCGCTGTTCGCGCTCAATCCCATCTGCAAGCAAGTCAGCAAGAGTCTCTCACCTCAGTTATCTAGCTGGTTATAATTAGGGTCTGCTGAAAAAGTTTGTTGGTGGGGGCAGGGTGTGGGGTGTGGGGTGTGGGGTGTAGGGTTTTACCGATTTTGAGGTAGTCAGTTACCTAATTTTCAGGGAAATCTAAAAGCCTTATCCAACAAGGTTTTTAGATTTATTCAGCAAGCCCTAATTAAATTGAAGATAAATCCCCCCTTGATCCCCCTTGATAAGGGGGGTGTCTGATAATTTTTAACACCTACCTACTTAAATTAATCTTTAATATTTAATTAATCTCTGAAAGATTAATAAGGTACGGTTCTAAACTCCACGCAATTATTACTAGGATTATAGAGAGTGTAAACTGCTTTATTTAATTCTTTACCAACGCTACCAACCCCAATTAAACGCTTATCTTGAATCGTCAAAGTTTGACTTGGTTGCCGTTTATCTAAAGTAGTAACAGTGCTAGTTAAATTAGCGGACTGTAAAGAATAATCAAAAACTTTTCCCGCACGACCACAAAATAGATTATTAACTCCCACCCGTTGCAGTCGATCTAAAATTTGCCATGGGGGAGTATCGGGGGTTAATTCTTCACTAACACTGACACTACTGCCATGAATTAATAAACAATCCAACTCGACAAAACCAAAATCGAGATTTCGTAACCATTGCACCGTTTCCAAAGAAACTGCGTCCCAGAGTTGTTTAGTGCTATCAATTCCATGTTTATGGATTAATTCCGTCGGTTCTCCTGTGGCTCCTAAACTGTGTAAAATTAGACATTGTTCTTCCCACCATCCCCGACAAACCTGCGGATATAAGTTATTTTTAGTGGGATAACGTATTTGTTCTACCAGCATTTCACTATCGGGATTAACGCCGATAAAATCTCCTAAAATATATAAATTTTCTACAGTAACTGACCGTTGCTGAATATCTTCCAAGACCGCTTGATAGGCTGGTAAATTACCTTGAATACCGCTTAAAATCGCCCACATAATTTCTTGATTTATCACAAATTAACGTTCGCAAACATGAGTCGGATCATCGGCTTTTTCCGCATATTCTAGACCCTTAGCCAATCGCCAAGCGAAAATAGGAGGTAAACCCGATGCTAAAATAGCCTGACAGGTTTCCTGATAGTTATAGGCCACTTCTCGCAGTTGTACCGCTGCCGTTTCTCGATCGTAAATCACATAGGTGGCATTTGGACGACCGTGACGCGGTTCTCCCACCGATCCCACGTTGATGATACGTTTAACCGGTGTGGTAAATTGCCGCGACTGTTCCCCATCGGGTTGATACACTTTTATTTGCAAGCTTCCCGCGTCGAGAGTGCGAATGTAGGGGATGTGGGTATGTCCACAGAATAAAACCTCTGTATCTACCGATAAAACCCGTTCTAAAGCCGTAAAAGCGTCCATTTCGGCTAAAAGGTACTCATGGTTACTTTGGGGACTACCATGGACAAAACAGAGGTGATCTAGCTTAAAAATTTCGGGCAGTTTTGACAAATAATTACGGTTTTCTGGGGTGATTATTTGATTTGTCCACTCATGAGCTAATCTACCGCGTTTTTCTGCTAAAAGCGACGGATAACTGCACTCACAGGCATTTAATCCCTCGACGATATCCTCATCCCAACACCCTTGTACCGTGGTAATCCCCAGTTGACGGATTTTTTCCACCACTTGGTTAGGATGGGGTCCATACCCAACTAAATCCCCTAAACAGTAGATTTCTTGACAACCCTGTTGGTCTAAATCTTGCAAAACAGCATTAAAAGCGGGCATATTGCCATGAATACAGGATAAAACGGCTATTTTCATCAGATTAACTCCATTTCTGGCTCTAAAGATTCTTGAAATTGTTGTTGATAATAAAAAAGTGCCTCATCGGACAGACAACAATCACTCAGGGTATCGGCAATTGTCGGTTTATCGAGATTGCGACCGACGATTTCAATCCCACTGAAGCGATTCGGTCTCCCATCGAGATTTAAGGGGAAATTTAAGCTTTGAAAGTCTTTTTCTGGCCATTCATCCATAAATTCCCCATAAATACACTGACCATCGATGATATCGAAGATACTTTTAACCCGCAGCACTTCCCCATAGGCCCCTTGGGTTAATTCTGTCCAAAAGGTGGTTAAACTGGAAAAATCGAGGATTTCTCCCGTTAAAACGGCTCTATAAATCTGTATTTCCCGTTTTTTTGACCATTGATCACCTTTTATTGTTGTTTTGACGGGACTGATGACTATTTCATCGACGGGAACCTGTCCTTCGGGGATTTCTTCGTCTGGAGACGTAATCGCTACCCGATGACAATTGAGGGGTTTTAGAAAGCTTTCGAGGGATTGCGTGTCTAAATGCCATGGTACTTCCATGTAGATCGTGTTTTCCATGGATAAACTGCTCAAAAGGTCTTCTTCTTCCCTAGAAATAGAGGACAACTGGGGAAAGTCATTCTGTAAAGTGAGATGATCAATGGGAAAAGTTTCCGTCTGGGGACTAAAATATAGACTTGGCTGCTTGCTTTGGGCGATTTGTTGGCGAATCCAATGGGTTTTTCCCGCAGCTATACCCCCCGTCACCACGATAATCATTTTGCTCCTTCTTTATTGTGGTAATGATAATCATTCTAGCATAAGTTAGATTGGGGCAAGTAATCTTCTTTAACCAATCTTCTAGACTTAGCAAGGTTATTTTGGGAAAAATTGGCGGTTTCTTGAGATATTAATCATGGTTATGGCTCTTTTCTCTAGGATACCATTGGCTTTGTCCATCGGGTAAATCAACTAAGATAATTCCCCTCGTTTTTAATTGTTCCCTTAATCGATCGCCGCTTCCGTAAAGTGCAAGGGTTTGCGATAATGAACTTAGAGAACAAAGAGATGTAAAACCATGGGATCGAGGGTTCGTTAAATTTTAAAGTTTTTATCCATAAATTATTCATAAGTAGCTGGTTATAATTAAATTAAAAATGGATTTTAGGTTCGATCCCCCCTTAGTCCCCCCTTGATAAGGGGGGTGCCGATCCCCCCTGCCCCCCTTGATAAGGGGGGTGCCGATAGGCGGGGGGATCCCCCCTTTAATCCCCCCTTAATAAGGGGGGTGTCTGAAAACTTTTAACACCTACCTACTTAGTTTGTGCTTTTTAATTTTTTGAGAACTAGCCAAGCATTCGTTTAGTTGTGTCAAGATTTCCTCTTTATTTAAATTTCTGCCGATAAAAACTAACTGATTCTGAGGAGATGTATCCCATTCTACCGCTTGCAGATCGTAACGAAGACCGCTCAATTGAAAAATATGTTTTAAATCGCTTTGTTGAAACCAGAGAATCCCTTTAGCTCGAAAAACATTTACTGGAATTTTTTCCGTGAGAAAAGGCTCAAATTTATCTAGATTAAATGGTTTATCGCTAACAAAGGAGACAAAATTAAAGTCTTCAGGAGATTGATTATCACTGGAGCTTTGGCGATTTTTTTGAAAGTCTCTCAACTGGACTTTATACAATTCTTCTTTAGTTAAACCTAGATCTAACAATAAACCCAAAGGAACCTGACCATAACTACTTTTTAGGAGTCTTATACCCTCTTTTTCTCGACGAATAAACTTTTCTAAATCATCTAATTTCTTGGGACTGACTCGATCTATTTTATTGAGAATTACCACGTCACCATAACGAATTTGACTAAGGGCAATATTACTATCAAAATGATCGGCAGTAAAGGTTTCAGAATCCACGAGGGTAATAATAGAATCTAAGCGAGTCAGATATTTTAATTCCGTGGCCAGGAAAGTGAGGATAATTGGCAAAGGATCGGCTAATCCTGTGGTTTCAATGATTAGATAGTCCACGGGTATTTCTTTTTCTAAGACCTGATAGACTGTCTCAATTAAACTATCATTAATCGTACAACAAATACAGCCATTACTCAATTCTACCATATCTTCATCGATGGAAACAAGCAATTGAGAATCAATATTAATATCCCCAAACTCATTGACTAAGACGGCAACTTTTAACCCTTCTTTATTGTCAAGAATATGATTGAGTAAGGTGGTTTTTCCACTCCCTAAAAAACCAGTAATAATCGTCACAGGCATTCCTGATTTAGGCAAGCAAGGGAGGGAATCGGAGAGGGGAATTATCAAAGAACTCATGGCAGCTAACCCACTTGTAAGTTAATTAATTGGCAGAAAATAGGCTTTTCTCAACCCTGTTAAATTCGTCTGGAGGGGATCAATCTCCCCTATTTGCTGGTTTATACAAAAGCTTCAGAGATTAGTTTTAGATAGGATCGCCGTTTGCATTTTTTCTAATAAATCTGCCAGCGTCATCGAACCTAAATCACCCCCTTGTCGAGTGCGAACACTTAGAGTTTTACTGCTAACTTCTCTTTTTCCAATCACAGCTAAGACAGGGATTTTTTCTAGTTCTCCTGTACGAATTTGTTTGCCTAAACGCTCACCACTTTTATCGATTTCCACTCGATAACCAGCTTGTTTTAACTGCACTGCTACCTCTAAAGCATAATGCTGCTGTTCATCACTAACGGGTAATAAACGGACTTGAATAGGTGCTAACCAGAGAGGAAAATCTCCCGCATAATTCTCGATTAAAATACCAAAAAATCTTTCCAAAGAGCCAAAAATAGCTCGATGAATCATAATCGGTCTTTCCCGAGTACCATCCCTAGCGACATATTGCATATCAAAGCGTTCTGGCAAGTTAAAATCGACCTGAATCGTGGAACATTGCCACATTCTACCGATCGCATCTTGAATTTTTATATCAATTTTTGGACCATAAAAAGCCCCACCTCCCTGATCCTCAATATAATCCCACTTTTTAGCATTTAAGGACTCAATTAAAGCTGCGGTTGCCAATTCCCAAACACTATCGCTACCCACGGATTTACTGGGACGAGTCGATAAATTTACCTCATAATTAGTAAAGCCAAAATCGGAGAGAATTTTCTCGGTTAAATTTAAAACTCCTAGAATCTCTGCGGCAATTTGTTCGGGCAAACAAAAAATATGAGCATCATCTTGAGTAAAACCTCTTACCCGCATTAATCCATGTAAAACCCCCGATCGCTCGTAACGATAAACTGTGCCTAATTCTGCCCATCTGAGGGGAAATTCTCGATAGGAATGCAGGTCATTTTGATAGGTTAAAACATGAAAAGGACAATTCATCGGCTTAATTTGATAGCTTTGCTGTTCTAACTCGATCGCCTCAAACATATTGTCGCGATAAAAGTCCCAATGTCCAGAAGTTTTCCACAGATCTAAATTAGCTAGATGGGGAGTATAAAGAAATTGATAACCCGCTTCTAAATGAGCTTGGCGCCAATAATCTTCGATTAAATAACGCATTGTTGCACCCCGGGGATGCCAAAAAACTAAACCGCCACCGGCATCTTCTTGGATGCTAAATAATTTTAATTGTTGTCCCAATTTGCGATGATCTCGTCGCTGCGCTTCTTCTTTTTGTTGGAGATAATTTTGTAATTCTGCGGGGGTTTGCCAAGCTGTGCCGTAAATTCGCTGTAATTGCGGCTGTTTTTCATCTCCTTGCCAATAAGCACCCGCTACACTCTCCAAGACGAAAGCATCTGGGTTAATTTCCCCCGTCGAGTTGAGATGGGGTCCCGCACACAGATCCCACCAAAATTCTTCCGGGGGAGAAACAGCGCCATCAATTAACGAGGGTTCTCGATCGCTCCGTCCTGCGTCCGGACTACCGATAAAATAACGGGTAATGGTTTCATCTGGGGGAATTCTCTCTAAAATTGACCGTTTGTAGGGTTGATTAAGGCGCTCGATTTCTGCGGTAATTTCGCTTCTTTCCAGCACTTCTCGGATAATTGGCAGGTTTTTCCCGATAATTCGCCCCATTTCTGCCGCTATTTTCTCCAAATCTTCGGGGGTAAAGGGTGTTGGGCGATCGAAATCGTAGTAAAATCCCGTTTCTGTCCAGGGACCAATAGCGACTTTGGTTTCAGGAAAGAGATTTTGTACAGCCATCGCTAAGATATGGGCGCAAGTATGGCGTATTTTTACGATTTTTTGCGAATCTTCTTCGATAACGGGGCTTTCTGCTAGGGGGGACTTAATCTGATTGACCATTGCCTGCTAAAATGATAATGATTATCATCTTAGCAGAGGAGGGCTGATGTCTGAGAGAAAAATGCGCTCAAATCCTCTAGCGGCAAGCTCAACGCTGATAGCTTACCGCTCAAACTGGAAGTCTCCCTACTTTAAAAAGCAGGTATTATCGACGATATTCTCAACTTAACAGCCAGAATCCAGGTTATGATGACGAGAAAAGAAACTGAGAAAACAGGTTTCTTCAAGAAACCCATTTTCTGATTTTCCTGAATTTCTCGCTCAAAATCCCGACAATCGAGTGCCTCTTCCGAAAAGGCACGCATTGGATGCACCGCACTTTTCAAGCGATAATCTCCGGTACAAAAAACACAGCGACTACAGGGAATTCGATGCAGCTTTTGCAACTGCCGGCGCCCTTGGGCAACAGCAAGAAAAAGAGCAGTAAAAAAAAATAAGAGAACGAGCCAGATTGCGATCGGACAAAAGAGCGGTATTAGCCTTAACATAAATCTCGATTTTTGTCAATTAAGGAATAATTACAGTTTGCTCAGAAAGAAATTCCTGTGGAACTAGAGATCGCCAGAAACTAAAAATCTCTTGACTGACGCTGTAGGGGTGGGAATAGTGGAAAAAATAACGCCCTTTGTGACAACTCCAAATGCGATCGCCTGACTTTAACCAGGGTTGCCATCCCTGCAATAAATGCTGATCGATAATCGTATCGATATCTCCCCCACAGACTAACAGGGGTACGGGAACTGTCCCCGGGGCGAAATGGGCATTCTGATAGAGATTATGGGGAGAAAGGGACAATAATAAATCCTCTTCCAAGAGATAGCGATATTCTTGGGTTAAAGCGCAGGATTGATGACCAAAAAGATTGTGAACCGATTGATTGAGCAGAGTTTGACGAGAACAAGGCAGTAATTTTGATAGCACATAATAATGAGCTTGCCAATCGATCGCCGGATAGACTCCCACAGAGAGCAAAGTTAAGGATTTTACCCTTTCTGGATAACGACGCGCATACAGTAATCCTACTAATCCCCCCGTGCCGTGGCCGACTAAATGCAGCGGTTGATCGCATTGTTTCAGGTAATCTTGTATTAATACCAAGGCGATATCAAGAGAAGCTGGCTGATCAAGAGATTGACAGTATTGCCAATCAGCGATCGCAATTTCCCGGGCTAAAAAATCCAACACCGGGCGATCAAAACGGCGAAAACTGGGGTTAACATTAATCCAAACTGCATCAGGTAATCGAGACATAATAATCAAGGATATAGGGGATTTTTCAGTGATCAGTAAACAGTAATCAGTAATTGGTGAAAAGAAAGCTGCGAACTAGCCACTTAATACTATTCACTGATAACTGATAACTGATAACTGATTGATAGCTAACTAAACGCCAAATTCGCCCTTAAGTCCCGCGACCCAAGTTTTGATCCGTTGTTCAGTTAAATCGGATTGGTTGTCTTCATCGAGGGCTAAACCGACAAATTTGCCATTTTTTAGGGCTTTCGACTCGTTAAAATCGTAACCTTCTGTCGGCCAATAACCGACAGTTTTACCCCCTAGGGAGGCGATTTTTTCTTCCAGTATCCCCAGAGCATCTTGAAAGTTATCCGCATAACCGATTTGATCCCCCATCCCGAAATAAGCGACCTTTTTGGAGACGAAATCAATGTCATCCAATTCATCGTAAAAACCCTCCCAATCGCTTTGTAATTCGCCGATATTCCATGTGGGACAACCGATAATCAGGGCATCGTAGGGGGCAAAATCCTCGGTAGAAGCGGAGGAGATATCGTGTAATTCTACAATTGCCTCACCTCCAAATTCTTTCTGAATCATTTCCGCCACCGTTTCGGTTTTGCCGGTTTGCGTGCCAAAAAATAAGCCAATTTTTGCCATAAAATTTGTCCTTGTTGCGAAATAAGTGAGTTTAACTCTTAATTCTCCTTGATAGGGAATAAAGCCCCTGATTACAGTTTTCTCCCTCTGAAACTGGCATTTCCTGCCGGCAAGAACTACAGTACCAATAAGAGCGAGAGCGTCCAATGTGATGCAGCAATTTGGTGTTACAACAGGGACAGTAAGGCATAAGGGACAGTTAGAAAGATTGATCAGCGGGGAAAATTAGGAAAATCGATAGTTTATCCTAATCTTCCTTGAAAAAACTAGGCTTCTATCGCATTTAAGGCTTTTTCTACTCGTTTAAAGTCAAAACCCATCGCGCGTAAAGCGTGCCAGAGATGACCTTGTAAAAAGAAGAAAGCGAGGAAAAAGTGGGCATTAGCTAACCAACAGCGCGCCGTATGCACTCCAAAGGGCAATTTCACCGTGTCGGCAAAGTAGGGAGCAATTCCTAACTTCACTTCTAAAATTGGCCCGTAAAATTCGACTGGATAAGCGAGGGTATTTACCCCACAGAAATAGGCGGCCACGAAACCAGCGAGGGCAATTCCGCCCAAGGAATAGGATAAAATGGCTTCTCCGGAGAAAATCAGCACATTTCTCGCCCATTTGAGCGGGGGAACGATAATATGCCAGACACCGCCCCCAATTAACATTAAACCGACGTAGATATGACCACCGACTAAATCTTCGAGATTGTCCACAGTAGCGAAGTGGGTTTGATAGCCATAGATAACCCAAGGATCGAGGGTTGGTTCACTAACGACTCGGACAGCGCCGATAGTTGCGTCGTATAATCCCCCCCAGTACATAGCTCTGGCCACTAATAATAATGCAGCTATACCTAAAAAGAGCAGGTGATGACCGAGAATAACTCCTAATTGTCGGGGTTCACTCCAATCGAAATGGAATTTTTTCCCCGGACCGGAGGAATCTTTCAGGGTTTCTGGGACTCTTAACAGGTGAAATAAGGCTCCTGCTCCCAAAACTGCCGAAGAAATCAGATGAATTGAGCCAATCACGAAAAAGGGATAGATATCGATGATTTGCCCCTTTTCTCCGACTCCAAAGCCTAAAGTGGCCAGGTGCGGCAGTAAAATTAAGCCCTGTTCTGCCATGGCTATATCGGGGCGATACTGGGAAATTTCAAATAAGGTGAAGGCTCCTGCCCAAAAAGCGATTAAAGCAGCTTGAGCAACGTGGGCAACGATAAATAAGCCTGATTTATCGGCAAAACGGGCATTTCCTGCCCACCAGTCGTACTCGATCTGAGGATTATCGTAGGTCTGCATGGCATCTTTTAACGAAAATAGAACCAAGCTTATTGATAATAATATGCAATAAGCTTTAAGTCTTAGTCTAGAATAATTCTCAATAAAGTCAAGTTAAGAATTGTTACAGTTGCTCGGCATACTTTAATACATCAGTATTTTTAGCCTGATCAGCCTTTGAAAATCAAGGCTTTTCAGCATGAATCTTGGATCGCAGCTAGAGTAATCACCTCAAATAATTGAGAATAATTATTAATTAATTTTTAACAAAGACTAGAGGATAATTAGCTTGTCATCACTTAAACAAGCCTGTAATTAGGGTCTGCTGAAAAAGTTTTTCCTGGGGGTAGGAGTCAGTAGCCGGTCGTCAGGAGTCGGTCGTTTCAGGCTTTGTTGCCCTTGTTTTTTGTACCAAGCGATGTACCTTATTTTAAAAGGGTTTTACCATTATTCAGCAAGCCCTAATTAGGCATTAAAGAGCATAAATAAGCTTATTTATGCTCTTTATTGAATTTTTAACCTGAGATCTCTTTTTTATTCGATAAAATACCCGCCGGTGCTACTCGCCTCGCTGTCGGTTGTGGTAAGCTGTACTGAATTTAAACTGCGTAAGAGTCTCTGAGCGCCCATTTATAGGGATTGCCGCCTCTGGAGGTTCCTTTCTCTTCCCTCCCCAGTTCTGAAAAGATACTTAGGGCTTGCTGAATAAATCTAAAAACCTTGTTGGGTAAGACTTTTAGACTTTTTGTCAATCAAAAATTACCAGATCTGGGAGTGATCGGGGGGGGGAAATTTAGGCACTTTTTCCCTGAAAATTAGGTAATTGACCCCCTCAAAATCGGTAAAAACCTACACCCCACACCCTGTCCCCACGAAAAACTTTTTCAGCCAACCCTAAGTACACTGGCAAAATTTACCCTTTTTTTGTTCAGGTTGGTTAAAAATTTAGCAATAATAAACCCAAAAAAAAGAGAGCTTGCGCTCTCCTTCTTGGTTATTTGCTAATTTTACTAACTGGCGACAATATATTCCTTGACGTTGGCCCGGCGACGGCGTAAATGAGCTAGGGCCTGGTGTTCTAATTGTCGCACCCGTTCCCGACTGATGTTCATTCTCTGACCGATTTTGGCTAGGGATAACTCCTTGCCATCGGTTAAACCGAAACGGAGAGTAATCACTTCCCGTTGTTGGGGGGTTAATTCGGCCAGGAGATTGGCTAAGTCTTGCCGTAATAACTCTTGGGTGATGAAGGTATCGGGAGAAACTCCGCTATCTTCTAATAGTTCCGACAATTCCGTATCTTGGTTATCGCCGACGCGCACATCAAGGGAGATGGGTTGACGAGCCATACTGAGATATTCGCGGATTTGAGCGGGTTCTAGCTCTAATTCTAGGGCAATCTCGGCGGGAGTGGCACTTCTGCCCAGTTTTTGGGCGAGTTCGCGCTGGGTTCTTTTGATTTTATTCAGTTTTTCGGTGATATGGATGGGTAAACGAATGGTGCGGGCCTGTTGAGCGATCGCACGGGTAATCGCTTGTCGAATCCACCAGTAGGCATAGGTAGAAAATTTATAACCTTTGGTGGGATCAAATTTCTCTACACCCCTTTCTAATCCCAGACTACCCTCTTGAATTAGATCTAGGAATTCCATGTTCCGCTTTTGATATTTTTTGGCGATCGCAACTACCAAGCGGAGGTTAGCTTCAATCATTTTCCGTTTAGCTCGATCGCCGGTTTTCAAGGCGCGATCCAGTTCATTTTCGCTTAAATTCACCGAATCCGCCCACTCCAAGCGCTGTGGTTCCCGTCCTAATTGCTTCGATAGTGCTTCTTTCGCTTCTAACAGGCTCATCATCCGTTGGACTTGTTTGCCGTAAATAATTTCTTGTTCGTGAGTTAGGAGGGGAACTCGCCCAATTTCGTGCAGATAGGTACGCACCATATCGGCATTGAGGGTGGGCTGTGATTGAGTTTGGTTGGTTTTTGCGGTGGGCATTGGTTTGGTGGTGACTCCTTGACACAGAAAAAGTCTGTTACTATTCCGACTCGCGGGTGAGTCTGGCTTATCTGAAGTCGGTATGAGTTTGATCGGAATTTCTTTGATTGTATCCTGCGCTTTTAGACGCGGGCAATCCCCTAAAGGTTCAAAGTTAATTCATTCTTTGGTATGATGTTAAGTTTATGCTTTTTTCTCAACATCCAGAACAAAAGTATTATAGTGTAGGACTATCAACTACAATCGCTTGTTTTTGGGTCGCTTTTTCCTGAATCCTCGGCAGTGCCGCTGATACTGTTAGGTAAGATTACAAAACAAAAAGGTGATTTTCCCGATTAGCCGTCAACAATCTAGCTGAATTCCGACCCTTTCGCCCTCAGCCTTGAGAGGAAGACTAACAGCCGAGAACCGACTTCTATATATATAATGACCGATCAACACCAGCAAAGAGAGACACAATCATTGCGGATTCCCGAACTATTTTCTGTAGTATTTGCTACAAAATTTTAAATTTTTTTCCGATTGAGAATCGGAAAAAATTGTCAAAAAAATTAGGATTGCTAGGAGGGTAATAACTATCATAGAAACAGCAGGGCGGAGATCGGGATAAATTATCTTTGAAACCAAGCTCGATCGCAATCTCCACAATGCCGTTCTGTGAAACTCCTGAACAATGAGGACTTACTATGACTAAAACCGTCGTTATCGATCCCGTCACCCGGATCGAAGGCCATGCCAAGATCTCGATTTTCCTTGACGATGGGGGGGAAGTGGATGACGTGCGTTTTCATGTGGTCGAGTATCGTGGTTTTGAGAAATTCTGCGAGGGACGGCCGATGTGGGAGATGGCGGGAATTACTGCCCGGATTTGCGGCATTTGCCCCGTTAGTCACCTGCTTTGTGCCGCCAAAACCGGCGATAAAATTCTAGCGGTGCAAATCCCCCCTGCGGGTGAAAAACTGCGGCGCTTGATGAATTTGGGACAATTAACCCAATCCCATGCTTTAAGCTTTTTCCATCTTAGCAGTCCCGATTTTCTGCTTGGTTGGGAAAGTGACCCGGCTAAACGGAATATTTTCGGTTTAATCGCCGCCGATCCTGACCTAGCGCGAGCGGGCATCCGTTTACGTCAATTTGGACAGAAAGTTATTGAACTTTTGGGAGCAAAAAAAATTCACCCCGCTTGGTCCGTCCCGGGAGGTGTGCGTTCTCCCCTGAGCGAAGAAGGGCGACAATGGATTAAAGAACGACTGCCGGAGTCTAAAGCGACTCTTTACACGGCCTTAAACCTGTTTAAAGGACTTCTAGACAATTTAACCACAGAAATCGCCGCTTTTGGTAATTTCCCTTCCCTGTTTATGGGATTGGTCGGTAAACGGGACGAGTGGGAACACTACGGCGGTCATATTCGTTTTACCGATAGTCAAGGCAATATTGTGGCCGATAACCTCAGCGAAGACAATTATCGCGATTATATCGGCGAATCAGTAGAAAAATGGTCTTATTTAAAGTTTCCCTACTATAAACCCCTCGGTTATCCCAACGGTATCTATCGGGTTGGTCCGTTGGCGCGCTTAAATGTTTGTTCCCATTTTGGCACGGAGGGGGCGGATATCGAGTTACGGGAATATCGCCATCGGGTCGGTGGTGTAGCCACCTCTTCTTTTTACTATCATTATGCCCGATTAGTGGAGATTTTAGGCTGTTTAGAGCGTATCGAACTTTTAATCGACGATCCCGATATAGTTTCTCCACGCTGTCGCGCCGAAGCAGGAATTAATAATCTGCAAGGGGTGGGAGTTAGTGAAGCGCCCCGGGGTACTTTATTCCATGATTATAAAGTGGATGAGAATGGTTTGATTGAAACGGTGAATTTGATTATTGCCACGGGTAATAATAATTTGGCCATGAATCAAACGGTGAAACAAATCGCCCAACATTATATCCATGGTGGCGAAATTCCCGAAGCGATGTTAAACCGGGTGGAAGCGGGTATTCGTTGCTATGATCCCTGTTTAAGTTGTTCCACTCACGCTATGGGACAAATGCCGCTACAGCTAGAGTTAGTTAATGCAGCCGGTGAGGTGATCAATACTCGACAAAGGGGTTAATTATCTAAGTTGTTGGGGGGTTAGGAAATAGGGCAAATTTCTCCTATAATACCTGACCCCATTTTACTATTTTTACGGCCAAGATTCTAGCTAAGAATTTCTAGGTTTTGATAAAGAATTTCTATCGGACAAGAAAAGTTAATACAGTTAATAGTGATTAAATCTCCCGCGTGATAAATATGGGGAATCCAGAGGTTATTAGATTGACGTTGATATTGTTCAATTAGGACTTGTTTTTGCTCGATCAGCAGATATTCCTGTAATTCGGGGATAGTTTGATAATCGGCAAATTTATCGCCTCTATCAAAGGCTGCCGTGGAGTCGGATAAAACCTCGATAATCACTCGCGGATGCAGGATAAAATCTTCCTGGGAAACTCGATCCCGTTGGTCACAAGTAATGGCAAAATCGGGATAATAGAAGATATTTAAGCTAGGGAGACGCACTTTCATATCGGTAGCGTAGGCAAGACAACCACTACCCCGTAAATGATTAATTAATTGGGCCGAAAGATTACCTGTGATGATAACATGGGCTTTACTGGCCCCCGCCATCGCCAAGATTTGCCCTTGTATATATTCATGTTTAATGGGACTAATTTTCTCTATTTCCAGATAGTCTTTTGGAGTAAAATAAGCGTGACTTTTACCGGCTGTCATGGTGTTTACCTCGCTCATTGTTAGTTTTCTAACGGACAATTAAGTAGCTGGTTATAATTAAATTAAAAATGGATTTTAGGTTCGATCCCCCCTTAATCCCCCCTTAATAAGGGGGGCATCTGATAATTTTTAACGCCTACCTACTTAAGCCAAATAACTGAGTCTAAATCAGTCTTATTGCCTTCAGTAATTAGCTTTCGTATCAGTTCAATATAATGAAAATTACTCTCGAATAAAACAAAACGTCTATCTAAAGAAGCGGCCGCTAGTCCCACGGTTCCTGAACCGGCAAAGGGATCTAAAACCACATCACCTTTAAAAGAGTAATAGGTAATCACTTTTTCTGCCAATTCTACAGGAAAAGCGGCGGGATGTTTTGAGTTAGTGACTGGGTTAATTTTCCAGACATTAGTGCGTTCATAACCATCGGCAATTTTTGAGGCTTTTACTACTTCTTGATCGGGATGATTACGAATATGCCAATCGATGAGTAGATCCGTGTGTTTACGATAGACTAAAACGTATTCAGTCACTGGCACAGTTTTGTATTGGAGAGGATTGCGATCGGCGGCAAATCTGCGGCCTCTACCAGTTGCCCACCCTGCTCCCTCTGGTTTTAGCCAAATAATATCATCAATAAAATCGTAACCTTCCTCAACAAAAATTCGATGTAAATCAAAGGGGACAGCAATACGTTTAGAAGCTTGATTACGGGAAGCACGACGCAACAGCACGGGAGAAATATTAATGACAAAAAAACGTCCTTCACTCAAAACTCGATGGCATTTTCTGATCACCTGTCGCAGCTTCAATAGATAGGTTTCGTATTCTTCAAATTCTGAATATTCCGGACGAGCATTAAAATAGGGTGGTGAGGTAAAGATTAAATCAACACTTTCTGCGGGCATTTCCTCTAAAAGTTCGCCACAATCACCAAATCCGATGGTATTTCTCAGAGAGGAAAGCTTATATTCTTTTTTGGTTTTCTTGCGGTTTTCTAATTTAGATTCATCCTGTTTTAACAGACGAGCGATAATAATTTCAGTCCGGGTTGTCCTATCGGCTAAAATTTCGGTGGTGTAAGCATCGATCACCACTTCCCCAACGGTTTTTTTCTGGTCATTACATAGAGGAATTCGCCAAATATGATATCTGTCATCCACTTCTGGTAAACCTAATTTAATCGCATTAACTAAATTTATTTCTCGCAACCAATTAAGGACAATTTCTTTAGCTTCTGCCACCGTGCGAAGCAGATAACCGCGCTTGTCCGATACCAGTTCTTTTTCCATGGCATTACTCTAGTTCTCTCTAGAATTCTAGCTGATCATTATCCAAAAAACTAGGAGAGTCTCAAGATAGAAATTGGCCACCCTTTAAAAATTCCACATTTCTAAGACTTTTCCCGTAATTGTTTGATTTAACCAGAAAGTATTATGACTGAGGGAGTGAAGATTATTTGCCGTTACTTTCCAGCTTGCTTGGGGATGAAAAAGAATTGCTTCTGCGGGATTACCGGGGTTGAGAGATGCCGGTTTTTGTTGTAAACAATGACAGGGATTGAGACTAAGCGCTTGCCATAATTGTAAAGCTGATAATTGTCCGGTTATTACTAATTTTTCCCAGAGTAGCGGTAAAGCTAATTCTAACCCGATCGCGCCGGGGGGTGCTTCTGCAAAAGAGACGGTTTTTTCTTCGTAGGTATAGGGACGATGATCGATCGCGATTGCATCGATAATTCCCTCCTTAATTGCCGCAATTAACGCCTTGCGATCGCTTTCGTTGCCCAAGGGGGGAGCGAGGTGTAAACTGGGATGATAGCTGGCGATCGATCCTGTATTTAAGAGCAGATGCAACCACGTCACACTAGCGGTTATCGGCAATCCCCGCATTTTTGCCTCGCGAATTAATTCCACTCCTCGACGGGTAGAAATTCGCATTAGGTGAACAGGTGTATTAATTTCGCCGACGATTTCTAAAATTGTGGCTAAAGCAGTGGTTTCGGAAATAGCAGGATCTCCGGGTAAACCGAAGCGAATCGAGGTTTCTCCCTCACGCATGACTCCATTACCCTTTAATTGCTGATTTACGGGGGAAAGGGCGATATTTTTACCGAAGGGTTTTAGGTATTCCAATAAGCGCCGCAACAGTCCCAAATCTTCCAGACTGCGATTATCGGTAAAACCCACCGCTACAGGCATTAAATCGGCTAATTCCGTCATTTTTTGCCCTTGTCTTCCTAGGGTGAGACTTGCCCAAAAATGCAGACGAGTCGATTTTGAGTCAAAAAACTCTTGACTTTTTTGCTGTAATGTGCTAATGATTGCGGGGTGATCGAGGGGGGGGAGAGTATTGGGGAGAATTGCCAACCGGGTGCAGCCTCCGGCCGTGGCAGCTTGGATCAGAGATGCAAGGGTTTCTCTGTCCTCGTGGCCGGGTTCCCCAGAATGACTGTAGAGATCGACTAATCCGGGGGCAAAAATACAGTTTTGACCAGAAATATAGTTACTATTTTCTCTTGGGGGAAGCTGAGATTCGATCGCTTTAATTACCCCCTTCTCAATCCAGACATCGGCAATGCGATCGGTTTGTGTCAGGGGGTCAAGAACTCTAACCTGTTCTATAATCGTCGAGGATTGGCTATTCACGCAGACTAATTAAAACGTCATTTTTTCCTTTGGCAGTATATCACGTTAAGTAAAAAGTAAAAAAGCTGAGTTGTCGGTTAGGTTAGGGGACGATAAGTTAGAATATTGATCAACTACGGTTTTAATCTTTATTTTAATTGGCTAGTCCACCCTAGAGAGAATTGATAGCCGAATCATGCAGTTAAGTGGGTGGGTGGAATTAAATATAAGATGAACGTAGGTTGGGTTGAAGCATGAAACCCAACGCCCGCTCATGTTACACTACCGCTAACCCATCCTACAAATAATTGTGCCTCCCTACTTAGAACTTTTCGATTCTAATAATTTAGAAGAATTTAATCGGGGAACCCCGCGATTAGTTTCCTTTCGAGATTTAGTACCAGAAATCACCAGCACCAGTTATCTAACCCACGGCATCTATTATTATCCTGCCAAATTTATTCCCCAAGTGGTGAGATTCTGTCTTGATAACTACACGAAAAAGGATGATTGGATTATCGATCCTTTTGCTGGTTCGGGTACGGTGGGTTTAGAAGCTAAACTTTGTCAAAGAAATGCGGTTTTAACTGATCTTAATTATCTTTTAAACCATATTATACCGATTAAGATCACAGAACACCAAGAACCATTGAGTTACTCAGAGTTAGATAAAAAAATCTTAGAAGTTTTTGCCAACGAGGATAAATTTATCCCTCAGTGGTCAAATTTAAACTATTGGTATCCAGAGGAGATTTTAGCAGTTTTACAGAAACTTTGGGCTGGTCAAAAAAGTCTAGAACCTGATTTGTATTCCCAGATTATTCAAGCGGTTTTAGTGAAAGTTAGTAAACAGTTTTCCTATGCAGAACATACCAAACCTAAATTATTTCAATCGAAATACAAAAAATCAGATATACAGGAACTATTACAAAGAAATTGGCAAGAGGAATTAAAACGAACGATTAAAGAGATGAGTTTTGAAACTTTAACCAGCGTCAATCAATATATTACCGTAACTTGGCGCAATTATAATCAGGTGCTTTTTTATGGAGGAGTAGATAGTGCCACTTTTGAGATCGATCAAAATCTAGAGTTAGATTGTTTAATTAGTTCACCCCCCTATCTGCAAGCACAGGAATATATCAGAACAGCAAAACTAGATTTATATTGGTTAGGATATACAGAAAAAGAAGTGCAAAAAATCTCTAAGCTAGAAATTCCCTACCGACAGGCTACCAGATTAATCGAAACCGAAACCTTAAATCAAGTGAGATCAAGTTTAGAGAAAGAGAATTTACATAAAATACTCGATTCCTATTTTTGTCACACTATCAACGCTTTAGAAAATGCCACCAGAAAATTAAAACAAGCTGGGAAAGCTTGCATTTTTGTGGGTAATCCGAAAGTGGATGGGGTGGAAGTAGAAACTTGGCGAATATTAGGGGAATATTTTCAGGAAAATGGCTTTATTTTTGATACCGTCTTTGAGGATAGAATTAAAACCAGACAATTATTCAAATCTCGCAAGAATAAAAATCCTGATGGCATGAAATCTGAATATTTACTAATCTTAGAAAAAAGGTAAATTTTTATTGCTTATGTATCCCAAATATTCCCTATTTCATAAATATTTGAACTGTCTGGAATCCTTACCTAATTTTCAGGAAAATATTGAAGATAAACCCTATATATCTGGTCAATTACTGGCTGAAGTAAAGTTAATTATTAAGACAGATTATGCTACCGTTAATTATGTTTGTGAACTTAAAACAAGATTAAATCATGATCTATCTTAATCGGTGATATAATATTTCGTAAGCTTGGGTCAAAGATTACCATGAAATCAAAGACTTTTACTAATGATCGGGGGTTTATTTAGCTTAATTGTTTAGGAATTGATAGCAAGTAATCTTGAATTTATTGATGTGGATGGTAGTAATTACAAAGGCAGAACGCTCGCAATGTTTGATAATATTTGTAAATTTATCGCCGAAAACTTCTCCGATGATCTAGCCACTTGGTTATTGGGTTCTCCCCTCTCCTTAACCGTCCTCGACCCGACGGAATTACAATTAGACCCCATTCGTGCCGATTCTCTGATTTTTTTGCAGTCAGAGGAATTAATTCTTCATACCGAGTTTCAAACCGACCCCGACTCCAAGATTCCTTTCCGAATGCTCGATTATCGGATTCGCGTCTATCGTCGTCATCCCCAAAAACAAATGCGTCAAGTGGTAATTTATCTGCGACGCAGTGATTCCCCCCTAGTGCAAGAAAATACTTTCCGTCTGGGGGAAACCTTTCATTCCTTTCAAGTCATCCGTCTTTGGGAAGAAAATACACCACAATTTTTCCATCATCCCGGTTTATTACCCTTTGCCATCCTCAGCAATACCGATGATCCAGAACAGGTGTTAAGTCTGGTGTCCCGTTCTCTAGAAACTATCTCTCAAAAACAGGTGCAAAGCAATCTCGCCGCCGCTACCAGTATTCTCGCTGGGTTAGTATTAAATCGAGAGACGATTAAAAAAATCCTTCGGAGTGACATTATGAGAGAATCCGTCATCTATCAAGATATTTTAGAGGAAGGCAGAGAGGAAGGCCGAGAGGAAGGCCGAGAGGAAGGCCGAGAGGAAGGCCGAGAGGAAGGCCGAGAGGAAGGCAAAGAGGAGGGTAAAGAAGAAAAAGCTCGACAAATTGCCCTAAAAATGCTATCTGCTGGCTTTCCTATCCCAGAAATCGCCCAATTTACTGATTTATCCCCCGATGCGATCGAGCAATTACAAAGACAGCAGCACAATTAAAGCTTTTAACTGCAAAGGGTGGGGAATTAGGAAAATTTTAACTCATCTCCCCACTCCACACCGATTAACCACGTTTAGCGAGGCGACGCACCACTAAACCGCCCCCTAGTATGCCTAATCCGATAATACTAGAAGGTTCGGGCGTTCTGAATACCTGTACGCGATTGTTGGCCGTATCGGCTACATAGATATTACCACGGCTACCGACAGCGATACCGTAGGGGCTACTGAACTCACCGTTCCCCGTACCGAAGCTACCGAAAGTGGACTGGAAGACACCACTGGGGTTGAATACCTGTACGCGATCGTTGAACGTATCGGTTACATAGATATAACCGCTGCTATCGACAGCGATACCGTAGGGGCTTTCGAACTCACCGTTCCCCGAACCTTGGCTACCGAAAGCGAACTGGAAGACACCACGGTCGTCGAATACCTGTACGCGATTGTTGAACGTATCGGCTACATAGACATGACCACTGCTACCGACAGCGATACCGTAGGGGCTGGAGCTACCAAAAGCGAACTGGAAGACACCAGTGGAGTTGAATACCTGTACCCGATTGTTGCCCGTATCGGCTACATAGACATTACCACTGCTACCGACCGCGATAGCGTAGGGGCCTTGGAACTGACCGGTCCCCGTACCATTGGTACCGAAAGCGGAATGGAAGACACCACTAGAGTCGAATACCTGTACCCGATTGTTGTCCGTATCGGCTACATAGACATTACCACCTCTACTGACGGCGATACCGTAGGGGCTTCGGAACTGACCGGTCCCCGTACCGAAGCTACCGAAAGCGGACTGGAAGACACCACTAGAGTCAAATACCTGTACCCGATTGTTGCCCGTATCGGCTACATAGATATTACCACCTCTACCGGCGGCGATACCACGGGGGAGCATGAACTGACCGTTCCCCGAACCTTCGCTACCGAAAGCGAAGGAAAAACTGGCCGCAGTGGCACTGGTGGCGACACTAATACATCCGATCGCAGTGGCCGTGACCAGGGAAAAGGATTTCAGCAGAGCCTTTGATAAGCTACGCTTCTCCCGCCCCCCATGATTGATAACTTTAGATAGGGACATAAAACTTCAGAAAATCTGCTCCTAATGTACCCTTTCCTCTAGCAATTGTCAAGAAATTTCTGGGAAGATGTGACGAATTTGCCGATATCTATGGGATTTAGTCCATGAGTAGAATTGAATTTTGCCTATAATGTATTCTGCGCTACGATTCGCCTCGGCAACAGTTACGACAAATACAGGATGTCAACACCGGCGACCGAGGGTATCCTAGGAGAAACGGAAAGTAATCCCTGACGATGTTTGATAATATTTGTAAATTTATTGCCGAAAACTTCTCCGATGATCTAGCCACTTGGTTATTGGGTTCTCCCCTCTCCTTAACCGTCCTCGACCCGACAGAATTACAA
>VYLH01000037.1_pt1 | contig 37982 bp, 32 predicted proteins | sample 5114361 | NCBI WGS metagenome assembly VYLH01 (sample SAMN12291772, study PRJNA351875) | freshwater metagenome | isolation source: freshwater lake | place: USA: Michigan, Kent Lake | collected 2013-08-15
AGCAACCCCGCAACACCCACATGCATCCGCGCATTCAAACCATTCTCGCCGCCGTCGCGCTTGCCGCCACCGCCGCGCACGCCGCAGAGCGATCTCCCTACCAATCCCGATACAGCCCCTCCTGCCCGGCCGACCTCACCAACGACGGCGTGGTCGACGACTCCGACTTCGTCCAGTTCGCCGACGCGTACAACATCCTCGACTGCACCGACCCCGCCATGCCCGCCGGCTGTCCCGCCGACCTCAACGCCGACCTCTTCGTCGATGACTCCGACTTCGTCCTCTTCGCCACCGCGTACAACGAACTGCTCTGCCCCCCGGGCGAAGTCATCCTCCGCGACAGCATCGGGCCGGACAACACGCTGACGAATGGCGGGAGAGTGCTTTCAGTTACAACAACAACAATTGGAGGAGCGGTGTATGTTGCCTTTGAGATATCCGTCACACAGCCAATTAGACTGCAGAGCATTTCAATAGTTGTTGGATCAGATTCTGGATCTTTCCCAGCGATTGTGTGGAGTGCTTTTGATTACCAAATTCGAATTTGGAGTTCACGTCAACTGCGGGCGTCTCAGCCGGGACTCGGAGACGTGATGAATTGTTCAATTGCGTTTCCATCGAACTTTCCGTCGAACAGCCACACGCCTCCGGCATTTGGGTCGGCAGTAGGATTTGCTCCGTTGAATCTGTCGACCAGTACTCATCTGTTGGCTTTCGATGTGATAAATGACCTAAATATAATTTGCGATCCAATAACATTTGAGCCAGGATCGACGTATCCGATTACTATGCAGGCTGTTCGTCCGACCAATGTGAATACCACAATGGGCATTGTTTCCTCGCGCGAGACGGGCGAAGTGGATGTTCGATTTACGCCGAGTAATCCTAGCGGAACGCCTGTTACGTATTTCAGCACCCCCGACCTCCCTCTCACCGGACGAGTGGCTTATAGAGTGATTGGACTGCGGCAGTAATTGCCATGACCCGGTGGCGCGATCAGGTTTGCGCGTTGCTACGACTGCCTGCTGCTCGGCGCGGATGGTCGCCTTCGGCCGTGAACACGCACCTCTCCGTGACACTCCGCACTCTCCGCTTCTCCGCGTTCTCTTGAGACGCTGCGCGAGCGGGCGCGGAGGCGGCCCTCCGCTTGCGCGGGAGGGTTCGTTAGGCGGCGTGCGGCGGCGTGAGGGTGGGTGGGCGTCCATAAACTTCGCCCCTATGGCTGACGCTTCCTTTGTTGATCCGATTGCGTTGCTCGATGCCTCGTTCCGGGGCGCGATCGCGCGGGCGTTTCCGGATGCCGCGGACGCGGAGCCGTTGATCACGGCGAGCAAGCAGATCGCGATCGCGGACTTTCAGTCCAACGCGGCGATGGGGCTAGCGAAGCGGGTGGGCAAGCAGCCTCGGGAAGTCGCGGCGGCGATCGTGGCGGAGGCGGCCAAGGACGCGGCGCTGGCTTCGATCGCGGAGCCGCTGACGGAGAAGTCGATCGCGGGGCCGGGGTTCATCAATGTGAAGCTGCGGGGCGATGCGCTGGCGGGATTGCTGGCGTCGATGGATTCGAAGTCGCTCGGTGTGGCGCCGGTGGCGACGCCGCTGCGGGTGGTGGTGGACTTGATGGGCGTGAACCTGGCGAAGCAGATGCACGTGGGGCATCTGCGCTCGCCGTTTGTGGGTGATGCGATCGCGCGGGTGCTGGAGCGGCTGGGGCACACGGTGATCCGGCAGAACCACGTGGGCGATTGGGGCTTGAACATCGCGATGGTGACGGCGCGGCTGATGAAGCTGGCGAAGCTGCCGCCGGGTGATCCGCGGCGGGTGGACCTGGAGCGGCTGACGCTCGATGGACTGGATGCGGCGTACAAGGCGGCGCAGGCGGAGTGCCAGCGCGATCTGCCGGGGCTGGAAGCGTGCAAGAAGTTCGGCCTGGGGCCCAAGGCGACGGCGGAGTGCGAGGAGCAGGTGAACGGCGCGACCGAGGCGTTCCTCGATGCGCGGCAGGTGCTGGTGAAGCTGCAGGCGCACGACGCCGAGACGTTCGGCGTGTGGAAGAAGATTCAGAAGATCACGATGGATGTGTGCCTGGCGGTGTGTCAGCGGCTGCATGTGAATGTGACGGACGAGCACAGCGCGGGGGAATCGACGTACGCCGAGGAACTGGCGCCGATGGTGGCGGACTTGGAGAAACGCGGCATCGCGGAACTTGATCAAGGTGCGCTGGTGGTGCGGGTGGATGCGCCGGAGTTTGGAAGCATCAAGGAGCCGTGCTTGGTGCGGAAGACCGACGGCGGGTTCCTGTACGCGACGACGGACATCGCGGGCATCCGGCGGCGGGTACAGACCATGCACGCGGACCGGCTGGTGTACGTGATCGACGCGCGGCAGAACCTGCATTTGCGTCAGTGCTTCGGCGCGGCGACCAAGGCGGGATATGCCACGAACCCGAAGACGGGGAAGGTGGCGCTCATGGAGCACGCGGCGTTCGGCAGCGTGCTGGGTGAGGATGGCAGGCCGTTCAAGACCCGCAGCGGCGAGAACGTGAACCTGCAGTCGCTGATCGACGAGGCGGTGGAGCGTGCGAGCGCGGGGATCAAGGCCCGGGCGAAGGAAGGCGACGCGATGAGCGAGGGCGAGGTGAAGACCTTGGCCGAGTCGCTGGGCGTGGCGGCGATGAAGTACGCGGACCTGTGCAACGATCGAGTGAAGGACTATGTGTTCTCGTTCGATCGGATGCTGGCGTTCGAGGGGAACACGGGGCCGTACTTGCTGTACGCGCTGGTGCGGATCAAGAGCATCTTCCGCAAGGCGAAGGAGCGTGGGGTGAGCGTGGAAGGTGGGGGTGGGGCGTTCGCGATTGCGCAGCCGCAGGAGAAGATGTTGGCGTTGGCGCTGCTGAAGTACCCGGCGGCGCTGAAGGGCACGGGCGATGCATGCGAGCCGCACCGGTTGTGTACGTATCTGTACGAGCTGGCGGGGTCGTTCAGTAGTTTCTTTGACGCGTGCCCGGTGCTGGCGGCTCCGGACGAGGCGACGATGCGGGCGCGGCTGCGGCTGTGCGAGTTGACGGGGAAGGTCCTCGAGGACGGTCTGAAGACGTTGGGGATTCCGGTGGTGGAGCGGATGTGAGCGGGGTGCCACTGCCGAGCGCTTCGCTCGGCAGTGAAGAGTCTTGGAAACCGGGTGAGACAACGGCATGACCGATGCCCCTTCACTGCCCAGCGAAGCGCTGGGCAGTGGCACCCGGAGAGCGTGCATCGGTATTGGAGCATGCATGACACCACGGCTGACACGGTTTCTGGAAACGGCGATCTATGTCGATGACGTGGCCGCGTCGCGGGCGTGGTATGGGCGGGTGCTGGGGCTGCGGCCGCTGAATCCGGCGAGTGATGATCCTCGCATCTGTGCGTTGGGGATGCCGGGCGGGCAGGTGTTCTTGCTGTTCAAGAAGGGCGGGTCGGTGGAGACGCTGCGGTTTGAGGGTGGGACGATCCCGCCGTCGGACTCTCAGGGGACGACGCACTTTGCGTTTGCGATCGAGGAATCAGAGCTTGCGGCGTGGCGGGCGCATCTGGCGGCCGAGGGCGTGGCGATCGAGGGCGAGATGCGATGGGAGCGCGGCGGGACGAGCGTGTACTTCCGTGATCCGGATGGTCACTTGGCGGAGTTGGTGACGCCGGGGGTGTGGCCAACGTACTAGTTGCGGCGCGGTGGTGAGCGTTTGCACTGCCCAGCGAAGCGCTGGGCAGTGGCACCCTTGGTCAGAGTGCGCACGGGTCGAAGGGCTGCCACTCGACCCGTTGGTCGCGGAGTTGGTTGAGCTGCGTGAGGTACTGCTCGGCGGGGACTTCTTCCATGCCGAATTGGGCGACGTGGTCGTTGGCGATCTGGGAGTCGAGGATCGCGAAGCCGCGGCGGCGGAGGTGGTGGACGAGGTGGACGAGGCAGACCTTGCTGGCGTCGGTGCCGCCGAGGTCGGGGCGGTGGAACATGGACTCGCCGCAGAAGACGCGGCCGAGGGCGACGCCGTAGAGGCCGCCGACGAGCACATGCGGCGTCGACTGCGGGCCGAGGTTGCGAACGAGCAGGAGTTCGGCGGCGGGCTTGGGGGTTTGGTGGATGGGCAGCCAGGCCTCGATGCTGTGGGCGTGGCCTTTGTTGTGGAGCGCGAGGAAGGCGTTGATGATGCCGGGGCTGAGCCAGGTGGAGGAGGAGCCTTCGTCGTCGCAATCGCGCGGGCGGGGGACCTGCGCGCAGGAGCTGATGACGGTGGGGAAGGCGTGGTCGGTGGTGATGAGGAAGCGGCGGGAGCGGACACGCTGGGCGAGGGAGCGGGCGATGCGGAAGCGGTCGTCGAGCGGGATGAGGGCGCGGCGGCGCGGTTGGACCCATTCGATGACGTCGGTGTGCTCGCGTGGATCGGCCATGAGGAACCAGCCGCGGCGGTAGCCCTGGAGGATGAAGTCGACGAGCTCTTCGTCGGTGTGGAGCGGGCCGTCAGGGGAGGGCGGGGGCTCGGGGTTGTGGGCGTCGGGGGGCACGTGGGCGATTATCCCACGGCGCGGCGGGGAACGGGATGGGGAAACCCTTTGCTTTGATCGGGAAATGTGCGATACTCAGAGTGCTGAAACGGGGTCCGATGGATTCCCAAGAAGCGGCGGGGTGGACGGATCGGTTTGCCAGAAAGGGCTTCGGCCTGGGAGGTTCTATGGAACTGCTAGCGCAGGCTGTCGAGTCGTCGGTGATGCGGGAGATCGTGCGGAGCGGCTACTTGCCCTGGGCGCTGATCTGCGGCACGATTGTCGTGATATCGGTGGTGAAGGCGATCGCGAACGCGGCGGTGGGGATTGCTCGGGAGCGGACGCGGCGGGAGATCGCGGCGTTCATCGCGGAGGGGTCGCTGTCGCCTGAGCAGGGCGAGAAGTTGATGGCGGCGGGGAAGGCGAAAGAGTCCTGAGAGGCCGATTCTGGCAGAGCGGAGACGACGCATGTGGACGCTGGCGCTTGAGAACAACGACATTCTGAAAGTGATCACGCTGGGGATCGGCGCGGTGATCGCGGTGACGTGGATTATCGCTTCGAGCATCCGGGCGGCGGTGGTGGGGCGGGCCAAGGAGGCGAGCCGGCGCGAGATCGCGGCGTACATCGCCGAGGGCTCGATGACGCCGGAGCAGGGTGAGAAACTGCTGAAGGCCGGTACCAAAGAAGGCTCGTGCGAGAACTGCTAGAGGCGCCGAGAAGGACACGATCATGACACCGATGCTGACGCTGGGTTCTGAAGTTGAGATCCTGATCCCAATCATCGCGATCGTGGGCGGCGTGGCGGTGTGGATCATCCACACGATCATGTGGACCATCAAAGAGACGCACGCGACTAAGCAGCGGGAGCAGTCGCGTCGCGAGATCGCGGCGTACATCGCCGAGGGAACGATGACGCCCGAGCAGGGCGAGAAGCTGATGGCGGCGGGTGAGAAGCCCAAGAAGGACGAGGACGACTGAGTGCGGTCGCTGCGGCTCGCCGCACGGAGGAACCAGATGCCGATCTCATGGCTCGTGATTGCCGGGGTTCTTGTGGTGGTCGTGATCGGGGCGTTGGCCACGATTCTGCTCGCCAGCGGCGGTCCGGCGAAGCGATAGAACAGAAAAGACGGCGGCGCCGGACCATCCAACGATGGGTGGTCCTGTTATGTCGCACTCGCTCCCACAACTCGAATGGTTCGACAAGCCCGATCCAACCTCCGGCGAGGCGGGCCTGCGCTTCTCGTGCACGATGTGCGGCAACTGCTGCAGCGGGCCCGAGGGATATGTGCTCGTGGATGACGCGGAGGTGTTGGCGTTGGCGAAGCGGATGGGCGTGTCGCCCCGGGAATTTGTGGACCGCTACACGCGGGCCACGAGCGCGGGGCGGTCGCTTACCGAGCGGGTGACGGACGCGGGCAATGACTGCGTCTTCTTGGACCGCGAGAAGATCCCGGGCAAGGCGGTGTGCGGGGTGTATGAGGACCGGCCCAAGCAGTGCCGCACGTGGCCGTTCTGGAAGAGTCTGCTGCACTCGCGGCGGCATTGGGAGCGGGCGAAGGCGATCTGTCCGGGGATGGACCGCGGGGAGCGGTTTGAGCCCGAGGTGATCCGCCAGCGCCGGGGCGTGATCGATATCTGACGAATCTGCCGTGGGCGGCGGGCCGAAACCTATCCTCAGCCGTGCTGCGGATTGCGATGCAGATGCTGTTTGGCGACCGTACGAAGTACATGACACTCGTGCTGTCGCTGGCGTTCGCCACCATGCTGATGAACCAGCAGGGCGCGATCTTTTTGGGGTTGCTGCGCCAGGCGACTGGGCCTCTGCAGAACGTCGGGCAGGCGGATCTGTGGATTGTGGATCCGAGCACGGAGTGGATCGCGGAGTACCGGCCGCTGTCGGACACCAAGCTGCAGCGGGTGCGGAGCGTGGAGGGCGTGGCGTGGGCCGAGCCGTTCTTCAGCAACTACGCGATCACGGAACTGAACAACGGGACGTTCAAGCGGGTGCAGATCATCGGGATCGCGCGGTCAACGCTGGCGGGAAGGCCGCCGGAGATGATCGAGGGGCGGATCGAGGACTTGTGGACGCCCGACGCGATCATCGTGGAGCAGAAGAGCCGCGTGAAGCTGGGGAACGTGAACATCGGCGACGTGATCAAGATCAACGATAAGCGGGCGGTGGTGGTGGGGTTCTGCAAGGCGCGGCAGGGGTTTGAGAGCAACGCGATCATCTACACGACGTACGACAACGCCACGCAGTTCACACCGGTGGGGCGCAAGGCGATCAGCTACATCCTGGTGCGGGCGAAAGAGGGCGTGGGCCTTGATGTGCTGAAGCAGAGGATCAACGCCCTGGGCGACGTGGCGGCGTGGACGACCGACGAGTTTCGCGTGAACACCATGCGGTTCATCACCATCGCCACGGGCATCGGGTTCAACTTCGGGATCACGATCGCGCTGGGGTTCGTCGTGGGACTGCTGCTTTCGGCGAGCGTCTTCTACCAGTTCACGCTGGAGAATCTGCGGCAGTTTGCGACGCTCAAGGCGCTCGGCGCTTCGGCGTGGCTGCTGGCACGCATGGTGCTGCTGCAGGCGCTGGTGGTCGGGTTCATCGGGTATGGGATCGGCGTGGGGATGGCGGGGGCGTTCACGCTGGTGACGAAGTATTCCGAGAGCGAGCTGGCGGCGATCCTGCCGTGGGAGCTGTTGGTGATCTCGCTGGTGGCGATGCTGATGACGGTGATGCTGGGGAGCGTGTTGAGTCTGCGGCGGGTGGTCACAGTGAGCCCGGGCGCGGTGTTCAGCTCGGCGACGTGATTTCGGAAAGACGAACGAGGAAGGAAGTCATGCTGCGTTGGTTGACGATTGTGCTGTCAGTGGTGGGCCTGGCGGTCGGTGTCGTGGCCGTGGCGGGGGGTAAGCAGGAGATTCCCGACACGCCGTTAGCGCGGCCGGCGAGCGTGAACCCGTTCGGCAAGGGCGTCGCGGCGCTTGGGATCGTGGAGCCGTCGGGGCGCGCGATCGAGATCGCGTCGGCTGATCCCGGGCTGGTGGCGGAGGTGCTGGTCGATGTGGGTGATGTGGTGAAGAAGGATCAGGTGCTGATGCGGTTGGACGCGCGGGCGATCGAGTCGCAGATCGTGGCGGCCAAGGGCGAGTTGGCGGGTGCGGAGGCGGAGGTTGCGCGCTGGCACGCGATCCCGCGGGCGGAGGATGTGCCGCCGCTGGAAGCAGCGTTGCTGCGGGCGAAAGCGCAGTTGGTGGATGCGGAAGACAAGCTGAAGCGTTCGATGGATGCGGTGCAGTCGGGCGCGATGTCGGCGCGGGATGTGGCGTCGGCGGAGTCGGCGGTGCAGATCGCGCGGGCGGAGTTTGCTTCGGCGCAAGCGAATCTGGATCGGCTGAAGGCGGGCGGATGGAAGGCGGATCTGGTCGTCGCGGAAGCGGCGGCGGCGACGGTGCGGGCGCGGATCGCGTCGCTGGAGTTGCTGAAGGATCGGTTGGTCGTGCGTGCGCCGCGGGATGGGACGGTGCTTCGGCGTGAGGTCGAGGCGGGCGAGTACATCCTCGGGCCGGTGAGCCGCACGAGGGCGCCGCTGGTGATCGGGGATCTGTCGAAATTGAACGTGCGGGCGCAGGTGGACGAGGAGGACATCGGGCTGGTGGGGATGAGCTCGAAGGCGATCGGTCGGACCCGCGGCGCGGTGCAGCGGGAGCTGGAACTGAAGATCGTGCGGATCGAGCCGTACGCGCGGCCCAAGCCGACGCTGTCGGGCTCGAACATCGAGCGGACGGACACGCGGGTGATCGATGTCGTGCTCGAGGTGGTGGGCGCGGCGGGCTCGAAGGAGGAGTATCGCCTCGTGCCGGGGCAGGCGGTGGATGTGTTCCTGGATGGGGCGAAGTAGGGGCGGTGAAGGAGTGGGCCGGCTGGAAGCCGGTCCTACTGGAATGACTGGGCCATGGCGATGGCCGCGGCGACCATGACATTCAGCGAGTCGACGCCTTGGCGTTGCGGGATGCGGACGCGGTGGGTCGCGTGCGCCATGGTGTCGGACCCGAGTCCGGGTCCCTCGCTGCCCAGGAGCAATGCGATGCGACGCGGTGGTGCGATGCGCACATCACGCAGCGGCGTGGCGGCAGGATCGGGCGTGAGGGCGAGGGTGTCGAACCCGGCTGCGTGGATGCGGGCGAGGGCGGTGTCCCAGGGTGTGAGCGTGACGAACGGGACGCGGAGGGCGTGGCCCATCGAGACGCGGATGGACTTGCGGTAGAGCGGGTCGGCGCACTGGGGCGAGAGGACGATGACGGTGCCTTGGGGGGCGAGGGCGGAGACGCAGCGGAAGATGCCGCCGACGTTGTCGATGTTGGTGAGGTCTTCAAGTACAACAAGTGCGGGGGCGGCGGCGATCAGTGCGTCGGCCTGAGCGGCGGTGAGCGGTGCCGGGCGGCTTCCAGCGGCGAGGATGCCGCGGTGGAACTTGAAACCGACGATGGACTCCATGACGCTCTCGCCGACGGTGTAGATGGGTACGCCGAGCGGGACGCGGGCGAGCAGGGCGGCATAGGTGTCGGCTTTGGAGGCGGCGACGAGGATGCTTCGGCATTGGTCGTGAGCGTCGATCAGGTGTTCGACGACGAAGTGGCCCTCACAGATGAAGGTGCCGTGGGGTGAGCGGGCGTCGAGGCCACGGAAGAGATCGCGTTCTTTGAGGCCGAGGTACTCCCGGACCCGTGGATCAGCGGGGTCGGCGATGGGGGTGAGTCTGTCCGCGGGGAGGGCGGTCACGCGGTATTGTTCGCGTCGGTCTGGGTGGAAACCCGATCTACGTTCGCCGCGCCGGACGAGGAAAGGCCTTCAACTCAAGTTGCGGGAAGGTGATCGGCACGATGCGATCGCGTGGCCGGCGGTTTCGACGCCGATCATCGTTTTGCACTTTGTCCGCCGTACCCTGTCCACTTCGTTTCCGCGTCTCTCCGTCTCTTCTTTTGCTTTACCTATGCAACTCTGGCAAGCCATCATCCTGGGTCTGGTCGAGGGTATCACCGAGTACCTGCCGGTGTCGTCGACGGGGCATCTGATCATCACCGGTGATCTGCTCGGGCTGGATAAGCCTGAAACGAGGGAGGCGCTGAACGCGTTCAACATCATCGTGCAGGGGGGCGCGATTCTGGCGGTGCTGGGGCTGTACTTCCCGCGGTTCGTGCGGATGGCGATGGGGCTGCTTGGGCGTGATCCGGTGGGCTTCAAGATGTTCGCGAACGTGGTTGTCGCGTTTCTGCCCGCGGCGGTGGTCGGCTTGGCGCTCAACAAGGTCATCGAGGCGAGGCTGTTTCACTTGGGGCCGGTGGTGTTCTCGCTGGTTGTTGGCGGACTGTTCATGATCGGGGTGGAGATCTGGCGGCGCTCGCGTCCGCCGCGGAAGGGGGGCGTGGAGGGGATCGGCGGCAAGTCGGTCGAGGACATGACGGTGTTCGACGCGTTGTTTGTCGGGGTGCTGCAGATCGTGGCGATGTGGCCGGGGACGAGCCGCTCGATGATGACGATCACGGCGGGCTATTTCCGCGGGCTGAAGCCGTCCGCGGCGGCGGAGTTCAGTTTCCTGCTCGGCATGCCGACGCTGCTCGCCGCGACGCTGTACAAGCTGTACAAGGACGTGAGCAACAACGACCCGGGGCATCAGTCGTTCATCAAGGTGCTGGGTGTGACGCCGGTGCTTGTGGGGATCGCGGTGGCGGCGGTGAGTGCGGCGATCGCGGTGAAATGGCTGGTGGGATTCCTCACGCGGCACGGGCTGGCGCCCTTTGGCTACTACCGGATTGTGCTTGGCGTGGTGCTGCTGTTTCTGGCGCTGAGCGGGGTGGTGACGGTGAACGCCTGACGGAATCGGGAGAGCGTCAAGAAAAATCAGGCCCGCACGCTTTCGCGTCCGGGCCCGCTCGAAGGAGGACAGTCGAGCGGGATACCGGGGTGGCCGCGGAATCGATGCACGTGACGGCTGGGTTTTGCAGCATGCAACGGCCTGTTTGCACAAACACGCCGGACGTCAGGTTTGGATGATCGCGTCGCTGATCGCGACCTCGCCTCGGGTCGCCATCTGGCGCACTCCCTCGTAGGTCGCGGCGCAGACCGCGGTGGCGAGGTTGAGGCCTCGTTCGCCGGGGATCATGGGAAAGCGAAGGCAGCGGTCGGCGTGGCGAGCGAGAAGCGGCTCGGGCAGCCCGGCGGTCTCTTTGCCGAAGACCAGGTAGTCGCCGCGGCGGATCTCGGCGTCGAAGACGTTGCGCTTCGCGTGCGCGGAGAAAAACCACAGTCTGGGCGGGCATTCGGTCGCGAGGAACGCGTCCCAGTTTGCGTGCTGCTTCACGCCCAGTCGAGGCCAGTAGTCCAGGCCGGCGCGGCGGCAGGCCTTCTCGCTCACGTCGAACCCCAGCGGTTCGATCAGGTGCAGCGAGCACCCCAGCACGATCGCGGTCCGTCCGATGTTCCCGGTGTTGTTCGGAATCTCCGGCTCGTGGAGCACGATGTGCAGCAGAGGCGACGCCACGCGGCTACTTCGCGTCCTTCTTGATCGTCTTGATGTACTCGAGCTCGACCTTGCGGCGGGCCAGAACGCCGGGGTCGACAGCGAGGACGCGGTCGAGGGCGCCGCGGGCCTCGGTGGCGCCGGCGAAGCCCCACCAGCGGATGACGCCGTCGCTGGATGCGATGGCGACATAGGGGATCGGGATGGTGCGATCGGTCGTGGCCTGCTGCAGGAGCGAGCCGGAGAGATCGACGACCATCGTGTGCTCGTACTTGCGCACGGAGCGGAACTCGTTGATCTTCTGAAGCGCGCTGTCGGCGGTGAGGGTGCGCTTAGCCTTCTCGGCGTCGGTCATGTTCTGGGTGTCGCTGGAATCGCCGAGGCGCTCGAGGTTGGTCAGGGCACCGATGACGACAACGTCGCGCTGGTTCTGGCGCTGCACGAGATCGGCATAGGGCTGCATCTGCTCGAAGGTGGCCGGCCAGCCCGGGTGCCAGAAGTACATCAGGATCGCGCGGCCGGCGGTCAGAGGGGCCTGCGGCGACCAACCGGAGGCCGGCATGGTGAGCCGCTTCTCAGCGGGGGTCTCCCCGCTGTTATTGTTCTGGGCCTTGGGGAGCTCGGGCCACTTGGCGTCTTTGTAGTCCTTCTCCGTCGGCTGGGGGAAGGACAGCTCGGGCAGGTTCTTCAGCAGCTCGGCATCGGGGTTGATCGAGGCGCTGCGGAGAGCCTCGCGCTCGCGGGCCAGCTTCTCAGCGGCCTCGCGCTCGTTGAGGGTCGCGGCTTCCTCGCGTTTCTCCTTCACGAGCGCGGCGACAGCGTCCTCGACCGATTCATTGGCAATATCGGCGAAGCGGAGCTGACCGGAGCGGTCGATCAGGTAGAAGTTGGGATCCTGGGCGCTGAGCATCCCCTTGCGGAACTCGCCCTTCTCGTCGTGGGCGAGGAGCATGGTGGTTCCAGCGGGAGCGGCCGGCTTGGCGGCGTCCTTCCAACCTTCGGGGTTGTGGGCGGCGATCACGATCAGGCCGTCCTTGCCGTGGGCCTCGAGCACCCGACGGGCGATGGCCAGGCCGCGGGCGGCTGGGCGGTACCAATCGGAATAGGTGACGATCAGAACAACCTTGTCGTCGAGCGACTGGGCGGTGGGGGCGGTGCCGTTCTTCCAGTCGGCCAGCTTGCCGAGCAGCGAGAAGTTGAAGGGCTTGCGCTCCATGGCGTTGAGCTTGGAGCGGGTTTCGCCTGCGCCCTTGCGGACCGGGTCGTACCCCGCGCGGACAGAAGTCGAGGCGAGGGCGACGCCGGCGGCGAGGGCGAGCGACAGGGCAAGGCGAGTCACGCGAGAGAACGGCATGAGACCTCCGGGGACCAAAGGAACGGCGAAGCACATCGGCCGCCAATCGTACAGGCACGGGCTGCCGGTGTCCTCGGGTATTTAGACCGCGAACCACCCGTCGGGTTCGATCGGATCCGGTTTGGGACCGATTCCGTCGGAATAACCCCGTTTCGCGGCGGCGGGTGCAGCAGCAATTCAGGACCCGGCAGGGCTTTGGGTTCGCGGCGATGTCCGGGACTCCGGCTCCAGTGCCGGGACGCGGCGGCCCTCGATGTGGGCGCGGGCACGCTGCATGAGCAGTTCCCAGCGGAGGGCCGGGCCGGGATCGATCTTGTCGTCCTGCACGTGGTAGTGGCCGAGCACGCCCCGGAACTGCTTGAGCTCGTCGTCGCTCAGGTGGCGGGTGATGAGGTTTCCGGCGGCGTCCTTGGGGTAGGTGAGCTCGATCTTGGGCAGCGCGACGTGCAGGGCTGCGATGAGGCGGGCGAGGGAGTCGTACTGCTGGGGCGTGAAGTCGGGTTGTTCGAGGATCTCGCCGTGGATCTCGCCGCGGATGCGGTCGTTGACGAGCGGGCGGCCGACGAAGTTGGGCGTGCGGACGCCGCCGTCGCCTTTCTCGGATGGGATGGTGATGCGGACGTTTCCGAGTTCATCGGCGGCGTACCACTTGGCGAGGGTGGCGTTGTCGCCCGGCTTGTACGCGCCCATGTGGGCGATCTCGATGCCGACCGAGCGAGTGTTGCTGACGGTGGCGTGCCAGCCGCGTTCCTTGGCGTCCATCGTCTGATAGATCGTGCCATCGATGTCGAGCATGAAGTGGACACTGAGACGGCGCATGTCGTGGAGGACGCGGAAGCAGGTGCGGCTGGTGCCGCAGACGTCGTAGTGGAGGACGAACTGATCGACGACGTCGCGGAGGGAGTCGAGGTCCCAGCCGCCGCCGCGGAATTTTTCGATCTGTTCGGGGGTGAGGCCGGCGCTGCGCAGATCGAAGCGGTTGGGGCCTTTCATGGAGTCCTTGGACTTCTCCCAGCTGGATTCCTCGAAGGGGACGAAGCGGCGTTCGACGCGGTAGGCGTCGTAGCCGCCGGGATCGGTCCAGAGGACAACGGGGGCGCCGGTGTGGAAATACTGGCCGGCGACGACGATCTCATCGCCCTCACGTTCGAGGCGTTCGCCCACGCGTGGGGCGGAGGAACAGGCGGCAAGCACAAGCGTCAAGAGGGAGAAAAGAAGGACGAGGCAGGTCGATCGCATGGAGGAAGAGTACCGTGGCGCAGCGTCGAAGCTCGGGACACGGTCACGCTTCACGGTCGAGTGGTTCTGGAGCGGCATCGTGCCAATTTCGTGGGCACGAAGCGAACGAGGCTGCGGCGTCGGCAAAGGCTCGTAGAATCGTGCGGCGCGGGTCGATCGGTCTGCGCGAGGGCATGCATGTCTGACGTTGCGATCATCGCGGACAATCTCGGAAAGCAGTACCGACTCGGCGAGATCGCGGGTGTCGGCAAGGGACGCATGGGTGAGGGGCTCACGCGGTCGGTGCTGAACCTCTTCCGCGGGCGGACGCCTCGGGACGCGCACGCCACCCGCGAATTCTGGGCGATTCGCAACGTGTCGTTCGAGCTGCGCTACGGCGAGGTGCTGGGCGTGATCGGCCGCAACGGCGCGGGGAAGAGCACGCTGCTGAAGATCCTGTCCCGCGTCACCGCTCCGACCGAAGGCCGCGGCGAGATCCGCGGACGCCTGGGGTCGCTCTTGGAAGTGGGCATCGGTTTCCACCCGGACCTGACCGGCCGGGAGAACGTCTACCTGAATGGCGCGGTGCTCGGGCTGACCCGCAAGGAAGTGGCGCGGCGGTTTGACCAGATCGTCGAGTTCGCCGGGATCGAAGAGTTCATCGACACGCCGGTGAAGCGGTACTCGTCGGGCATGTACATGCGGCTCGCCTTTTCGGTGGCGGCGCACCTCGACACCGAGGTGCTGATCGTCGATGAGGTTTTGGCGGTCGGCGATGCTGCGTTCCAGCGCAAGTGCACGCGGCTGATGCGTGATGCTCGGGCCGAAGGACGTGCGATCCTGTTCGTCAGCCACAGCATGACCGCGGTGCAGGGGCTGTGCACGCGGGGCCTGGTGCTGGATCAGGGCACGGCGGCGTTCCTGGGCTCGACCGACGAGGCGGTGCAGAAGTACTTCGAGATCTCCACGACGATGGAGCGAGAGGACGACGAGAAGGCGCTGGCCCGGGCGGGCGGCGACGAAGCCAAACTGCCGCCGACGCTGGCCCCCTTTCACCGCCGCAAGGACCGGCAGGGCGATCTGAAGATCCGGCTGACCGAACTGGAAGTGCGGGACGGGAACGGGCGGCGGGTGCGATCGATCTGCACCGGTGAGGCGTTGCAACTGCACATGCTCTACGAGGTGGAGCCGGGTGCGATAGTGGACAACCTGATGGTCGGGTTCAACATCCGCACCGACATGGATCTGCCCGCGCTGCACCACAACAACCGGCTGACCGGCGAGGACCTCGGGAAGCTGTCGGGCAAGGGGCGGATCGTGTTCACCCTGCCGAGCGTGACCCTCATCCCAGGGTCGTATCTCATCAGTTACGCGCTGATGCCCGAGTGGGGGCTGGGCGGGCGCTACCACGACTGCATCAACATGGCGAGGGAGTTGCATGTCGAGCCCGGAGATTTCTACGGCACGGGCCAGTTGCCGATGACCGGACACGCGGTGGTGGTGACGACGGGCTCGTGGGCGCTCGCGGGCGCCGAGGTGCCAGACGAACGCGCGACGGGAGCGGCGACGTGAAGCGACTGCGCGACCTCCTGCACGATCCCAACGCCCACATTCCGCCGACATGGCTGGAACAACTTCGGCGTGCGGTCGCGGAAGGGCCCGAGCACGCGGCGCTCTACGACGCGCTCTTCGAGAAGGCTCGATTCGCCGGGGTTGACAAGCTCGTGCAATTGCTGGACACCGTGGACGCGCCGAAGGGTTTCGGACATGGCGAAACGCGGGCGACCGGCAAGGCGATCGACGCGGCCGGGCGGCCCATGCCTTGGATCACGTACCCGGCGTTTCACTATCTCGATCAGCTTGACCTGTCGGCGGCTCGGGTGCTTGAGACGGGCGCGGGGAACAGCACGTTGTACTGGGGCGAGCGAGCACGCGAGGTGGTGACGATCGAACACGATCCGAAGTGGCGACAGTGGGTGACGGCGGATCTGCCTTCGAATTGCCGCGTGGTGGTGACGGACGAGAGCCAATATGCGCAGGCCTTCGCGGCGGAAGTTGCGGCGGGCGGGTTCGACGTGATCGTGATCGATGGCCGTGAGCGGTACGCGTGTACACGTGCCGCGGTGGGCCGGGTCAACGCGGGAGGATTCGTGGTGCTGGACAACTCGGAGTGGTATCCGAACTGTGCGGCGGCGCTGCGAGAGTCGGGCTTGATCGAGGTGGACTTCGCGGGGCTTGGGCCAGTGGTGGAGTTTTCGTGGACGACGTCGCTGTTTCTGCATCCGGAGTTCCGGCCCAAGCCGCGGGCGTTGCCATTCCCGCGGGTGAGCCCTGGTCAGCAGATGATTGATGCGTCGGACGATCGGCCGAGCGGAGGGACGACGGTATGAGGAGCCCGCTGGAGATCATCGGGAAGATTGCGCGCCGAGTGGCGGATCGGTTCGCGCCCCTGCCTCCGCCGCCGCCACCCCCGCCGCCGCCGCCGGAGAATGCGTATCTCAAGCGTTGCCTGAGCGTTGAGGGGGAGGACTTGTTGATCGACCTGTACCTGCGGCGGATGCCACCGGGGTACTACGTCGACGTCGGGGCGCACCATCCGTTCCGGTTCTCGAACACGTTTCTGCTGCGAGAGCGGGGTTGGAGTGGGATCAATATTGACCCGAACCCCGAGTCGATCGAGGCGTTCCGGCAGTTCCGTCCCAACGAGGCGAACGTACAGGCGCTGGTGAGTGATTTGGCGCAGCCGGTGACGCTCTACCGCTTCGACACGCCCGCGCTCAATACGACCGATGCGGCGTTCCGCGATGCGTCGTTGGCGGCGGGAGCCAAGCTCGTGGGCGAGCCGTTGACGCTTACGCCGCGGCGATTGTCGGAGATTCTGGATGAGCATCTCGCTCCTGGCCAGTCGATCGGGCTGCTGTCGATCGATGTCGAGAACGCGGAGCTGGCGGTGCTGCGGTCGATCGACTGGACGCGGCATCGGCCCGCGCTGATCGCGCTGGAGGTGACGAACCGGTTCACGATGCGAGAGGTGCTGGAAGCCGAGTCGTGCCGCGTGCTGACCGGACAGGGATACGAGGCGGTGGCACGGACGTACTCGACGGCGTTCTTCGTTGATCCGGCGCAGTTCCGCGGCGTGTTCGAGGGCGACCTGCACCACGCCGTGACGCCACGCGAACTGGTGCGCCGCCAGATCGAGCGAGCCGAGCCGCGGCGGGTGTGCCTGGGCGCGAGCACGATTCACTATCGAGGCTGGGTCTCGACGGATGTGGACACGCTGGATATCACCAGCGAGGCCGACTGGGCTGCGGTGTTCCAGGGGCAGCAGGCGGACACGATGGTGGCCGAGCATGTCTTCGAACACATCCCGGTGGATCGGATTCCGACGGCGCTCGCGCTCTGTGCGGCGCACCTCAAGCCAGGAGCGCGGCTCAGGATCGCCGTGCCGGACGCGAAACGCACCGACGAGCGGTACACCAGGGAGAACATCCCGCCGACCTCCGGGCACACGATCTACTTCGACGTTGACTCGCTGTCGGCCGCGATCCGTGCCGCGGGAATGGAGCCCGTGCCGCTCGAGTGGTTCGACGCCGAAGGCGTGTTCCAGCGCCGCGATTGGCGGCCCGAGGATGGCATGATCCGACGCTCGTGGCGATTTGATCGTCAGAGCGAGTTCAGGATCGAGCACCGGGGCGAGACTCTGCACTACACATCGCTGATCGTCGACGCGGTCAAGCCAGCGTTGCCGCGAGGGTGATGATCTGGAACGGTCGGACGGCGATCGTGGTCGTGTCGCTGGCGTGACTGATCTCGACGTCCTCAAGCGGGCGTTCGAGCAGATCGACGGCGTGGACCGACTTCACGGGCAGGTTCCACTTCACGCGGAGCACGCCGCGGGAGTTGTGGGACTCGTGCAGGCGGACGATGAGACGTTTCGCGTCGAGCGAGCGGTTGATTGCGCTGACATGGGCGTCGCAGCCTTCGGCGTTGAGCGTGAATGGCGACCACTCGCGGCACGAGCCCTTCTCGTCGGCGTTGAGCGCCTCGGCGAAGAGCGAAGCGTCGAGCGATTCGGCCTCATGCGTGACGTGGGCAGCGTGCCAGTCGCCCTCGTGCGGGACGAGCGCGTACGTGAATTCGTGGTCGCCGCGGTCGGCGGTGGGATCAGGGTGCTTCGGCGAACGCAGCAGCGAGAGTCCGATGACGCCTTCGTAGCAGGAGTGGCCGAACTTAGCCTTGGTGACGAGCGCGATGCCGCGGCCGCGTTCGGAGAGATCGAGCCAGCCGTGCGCGGGGAACTCGAAGCGGGCGCGTTCCTGGCTGTTGTTGCGGGTGGTGGGGCGGGTCAGATGGCCGAAGTGGCAGCCGGTGGTGCAGGAAGCCGTGGCGATGCCGGTCGAGAAGCCGGCCCGGAGCAGCGTGTGGTCTTCCTTCCACGAGACGCGGCTTTGAATGTCGAGACGCGAGGCGCCGGCGCTGAGGATGAAGTGCTGGGTGATGCTGCTCGCTTTGCCGAGTTTCTGCGTGCGCTCCAGCACGACGCGGAGCGGCGAGGATTCGACGATCTTTAAGGCGGCGGGCGTGCTCGCGGAGCGCATCGACTCTTCGTAGTAGTGATCGATGTCCCAGGCGTCCCACATCACGGGGCGGTCGTCGAAGAGTCGGAGCTCGTTGAGCGCGACGCGCGGGTCGGCGGCGTGGTCGAAGGCGGCGCTCGAGCCGACCCGGGCAAGGTGAGTCACGATGCCGCGGCTGTCGATGGAGGCGGTGATGACGCCGTTGCTGAGCGTGATGACGCCCTTGTCTTTCGCGCCCAGGTCCTTGCCCTTCACCGACACGGGCACGACGCCGTCGGGCTTGGCGCGGTCGATGACCTTGACGCCCAGCGCGGGAACGTTCTTGCAGTAGACGGGTTCGAGCTCGCCCTGCTCGTTGATCGCGTCGAGCACGGCGCTCTGGGTGTGGCTGGTGGGGTTGAAGACTGCGATGGGGCGCGACGCGCCCTTGGTGTCGAGCGGGGCGATCCAGGCGTTGGTGGCCTTCTTGGTCAGTTGCTCGCAGACGCGCTGCACATGGGCGTAGTCGCGGCGGGAATCCTCGTAGACCCACGAGATCGACGAGCCGGGCAGGATGTCGTGGAACTGGTTGAGCAGGACGAGCTTCCACAGCTCGTCGAGCTTGGCCGCGGCCTTTTCGGCGACGCCGGAGTCCGACTTGCTCTCGGCGTGCGGCGCGGCGAAGGCGAGCCATTCAACCGTGCGCAGCGACTCCTCGCACTCGCGGTTGAGGCGCTTGTTCCACGATTGGGTCGTCATCGTGCCGCGGTGCAGCTCGAGATAGAGCTCGCCGTCGATGAGCGGGAAGTCCTCACCGACGGAGCGGAGCTTGTCGCGGTCCGCGTGGAGTGCTTTGCAGAAATCGTCCGCACGCCCGAGCGAAACGCGGGGCAGGCCGTCGCAGTTGGAAGCGAAGTGGGCGAACTGAATGCTCCAGTCGGTGGCCCCGCCGCCGCCGTCGCCGTAGCCGAAGGGCTGGAGCCAGCGGGCGGTGTCGGCCTTGGTCACGTCGCCTTTCTTTGTCGGGATGGTGAGGTGCTTGTCTTTGTGCGTGGCTTCGCCGCGGCGGAGTTCCTTGGGCGTGTTGACGGCGTTGTAGTCCATGCCGGGGGTGTTGTGGCCGAGGACTTCGCTGCCGTCGATGCCGCGCCAGCGGAAGGTGGTGTGCGGGAAGGTGTTGACCCCGTTCCAGTGGAGCTTGTTGGTGACGAAGGTGTCGAGGCCGCTGAGTTTCATGATCTGCGGCAGCGACGCCCCGAAGCCGAACGTATCGGGCAGGAAGAGGAACGACTGCGTGGCAGCGGCCCCGAAGCGGCTGGACCAATAGCCGACGCCGTGGTGAATCTGGCGGACGAGCGACTCGCCGGAGACGCAGTTGACATCGGGCTCGATCCACATGCCGCCGTTGGGCTCCCAGCGGCCGTCTTTGACCCGCTTCTTCACCTGTTCGAAGAGCGCGGGTGCCTGCTGCTCGACCCACGCGTACTGCTGGGCCTGGGAGCAGAGGAAGCGGTAGTCGGGGTAGCGCTCCATGAGCGCGAGTTGGTTGCTGAAGGTGCGGAGACACTTGCGCTTGGTCTCGCGGATCGGCCAGAGCCACGCGGTGTCGAGGTGAGCGTGACCCACGGCGTGGCAGCGGGTGGCGCTGCCGGCGGCGGGGTGCGTGAGAACGTCGGCGAGGATCGCGGAAGCAGCGGGGATGTCGGTGCTCTTCGCGAGCGCGTTGCTGGCTCGCGCGAGTGCGGCGATCAGTTCGCCGGCGCGGGTGGAATCGAGCGGCAGTTCCTTCAGAAGACCAAGCGCGAAGGCGAAACGCTGGCGAAGCAGCCAGGCTTCGTCGTCAAGCACCGCGACTTCGCAGCGGTCGAAGCGACCGGGAGCGTCGCTGCTCCAGCGGGCGTGGACCTCGGGGTCGTCCCACTCAAAGCCGGTGACGCCGAAGGGATGGTTGCAGGCGGCTTCGATGAGTTCATCGATGTGCTCGCCGCCTTTGGCCTTGTCGAAGAGGCGGAGGGCGTCCCGGTTGACGTCGAGGCCGTGGACGGGGGACCAGCCAGCCTTGTCTTTACGCCATACAAGCCCCTCGGTGGCGGTGCTGAAGCGGAGCACGACCCGCTTGCCGGCGAAGTCCTTGGGGACGGCTCCCTTCACCTTGAACCAGGCGGTGGCCCATTTGGGGCCCCAGCGCCAGCCGGGCTTGACGGGCTGGAAGGCGACCTTCAGGGCTTCGTCGGGCGTGGGCGGCGTGGCCTTGATGTCGGCAAAGACGGCGGCGTGGGCCTCGAGCGGTGCCGCGGCGGGGTAGACCAGCGGCTCGACGACATCGCGGAGAACCACGGCGAAGCGCTTGAGCTGGATTTCCAGTTCCTTCATGGGACAAAACGGTAGGGATCGCTCCTGAGTCGGCCTTGAGTCGCTCCGCGAAAATGCCGACTCTTCAGGCCTCCACCCCCAACAATCCGCCTCCATGGCCAAGACTTCCTTTCCCAAGAACAAGATCAACGTCGTGCTCGTCGAGTCGATCCACCCCCGCGCGGTGGAGATGCTCGGGGCCGAGGGTTTCAACGTCCAGACGATGGCCGGGGCACCCGACGAGAAGAAGCTCGCGGCGCTGGTCAAGGACGCCCACGTGCTGGGCATCCGCAGCAAGAGCGAGGTGACGCCGTCGATTCTCGCGGCGGCTCCAAAGCTGCTCACGGTCGGGTGCTTCTGCATCGGGACCAATCAGGTCGCGCTCAAGGACGCGTGCGAGAAGGGCGTGGCGGTCTTCAACTCGCCCTTCAGCAACACCCGCAGCGTCGCCGAACTGACGATCGCCGAGACCATCTCGCTGCACCGCTGCCTGGGCGACAAGACCCTGCAGATGCACAAGGGCGAGTGGGACAAGTCGGCCGCGGGGTCGCACGAGGTCCGCGGCCGCACCATCGGCATCGTCGGCTACGGGCACATCGGCAGCCAGGTGAGCGTACTGGCGGAGGCGATGGGCATGCGGGTGGTGTTCTTTGACATCATCCCCAAGATGGCCCTCGGCAACGCCCGCGCCGTGCGCTCGCTGAAGGAACTGCTCGAGGTCAGCGACGTTGTCACGCTCCACGTGCCCGCGACCAACGCGACCAAGAACATGCTGGGCAAGGCCGAGATCGCGCGAATGAAGAAGGGCTCGTACCTCATCAACAACGCCCGGGGCAGCGTGGTGGATGTGAACGCCCTGGCCGCGGCCCTCAAGAGCGGGCAACTCGCCGGCGCGGCCCTCGACGTCTTCCCGGATGAGCCCGCGGGCAAGGGTGATCGCTTCGAGAGCCCCCTCCAGGGCTTGGCGAACGTGCTGCTGACGCCGCATGTCGGCGGTAGCACCGAAGAGGCCCAGGCCTCGATCGCCGAGGACGTGTGCGACAAACTCATCAAGTTCATCAACGTGGGCAGCACCAGCGGCGCGGTGAACGTGCCTGAGGTGGATCTTCCGGAGCAGGCGTCCGCCACCGAGAAGTCCAAGCGGCCGCACCGCATCCTGCACTTCCATAAGAACGTGCCCGGCGTGCTCAGCAAGATGCACTCGCTGATCGCGGGCATGAACGCCAATATCTCCGCCGAGTATCTCCGCACCAATGAGGAGATCGGCTACGTCGTCCTCGACGTCGATCCCACCGATGGCGTGGCGATCCAGAAGAAGCTGGGCGAGATCCCCGAGACGATCCGCGTGCGGCTGCTGTGGTAGCCGGGGGCGGGGCCTTCAGGGCCCGCAGCGCGTACGCTCGTTTCCATGTGCGGCATCGCCGGCATCTTCCGACCCTCGGGCGCCATCGACGCGGACCATGCCGCCCTCGGCCGCATGTTCAACGCCATGCGTCACCGCGGGCCTGACGGCGAGGGTCGCTTCAGCGACGGCCCGCTCACCATGGGCATGGTGCGTCTCAGCATCATCGACCTTGCCGGCGGGCAGCAGCCGCTGTACAACGAGGACAAGACAGTCGCCCTGGTCTGCAACGGCGAGGTCTACAACTTCGTCGAGCTTCGCGCCGATCTCGAACGCCGCGGGCACCGCTTTCGCACCAACAGCGACTGCGAGACCATCGCCCATCTCTACGAGGAGTACGGCGACGACTGTGTTCAGCATCTCCGCGGTATGTACGCGTGTGCGCTTTGGGACGCGAAGAAGCAGCGTTTTCTGATATTCCGCGACCGCCTTGGCGAGAAGCCTCTGTACCTGTTCGAGCGCACGGGCGAGCGCGGCGTCGAAGTCTGCTTCAGTTCGGAACTGCGGAGCCTGCTCGCCTGCGGCCAGGTGCCGCTGGAGTTTGATCACCAAGCCATTAACGACTATTTCCACTTCGCCTACCCGGTCGAGCCACGCACGCCGCTGAAGCACGTGCGGAAGCTGCCCGCGGCGCATCTGCTGTCGATCGAGCGCGACGCCACGGGGCGTTGGGCGGCGATCGAGCGTTGCTACTGGAACCTTCTCGACGCTCCCGCGCTCGACGAGAACCCGCACGACGCGATCGAGGCACAGCTCGACGAGATTTCGCGGCTCATCATCCGTTCCGATGTCCCCGTCGGCGTCGCCCTCAGCAGCGGGCTGGATTCGAGCCTGATCGCGCTCCTGGCGGCTCGGGCCGCGAAACAGACGGGAAAAGGCGAGATCCACGCATTCACCGTCGGCTACAAGGGCCGCCCCGAGTGCGACGAGCGGGCCGACGCGAAAGCGCTCGCCGATCACCTGGGCATCCCCTTCCACCCCATCGAGATCGACGAACGCGAGATGCTCGATCAGTTCGTCGACATGGTGATCGCCCGAGACGATCCCATTGCGGACATCTCGGGACAGGGCTACTTCGCGGTTGCTCGCGCTTCGCGTCAGGCCGGAGTGCCCGTGCTGCTGCTGGGCCACGGCGGCGACGAGCTCTTCTGGGGTTACCCGTGGGTGCGCGACGCAGTGAAGCAGACCGAACGCAAGCGCCGCTTCCGGTCTTCGCGGGCCCGTGGCTTCCTGTCGTACTCGCCCTTCAAGTCGGTGGCCCAGATGGGTGGGCGTCGTCCGTGGGCTCGATCCCTCGCGGGGCTCTCGCTTGCGTGGCCCACCATCCGGCGCGACCTGCGCAGCCCGACCGGACAAAGCGTCTTCTACGACATCACGCCGGACTTCTCGCGCGTGGCGGCGTCGACACAATGGCTGTACACCGCGTCGTTCCTCCAGCACGTCGCCGATGCGCCGCCGCACCGTTGGTTCACCCTCGAGGGTGACTTACCGCGGGCCGATCTTGCCGCTACGCAGCAGATCATCGACATCTATCTCCGCGAGAACGGTTTCGCCCAGGGCGATCGGCTCACGATGGCCAGTTCGGTCGAGTGCCGCCTGCCGCTGTCGGACTATCGCCTCGCCGAGACCGTGATCGGCCTGCGCAAAACCCAGCGTGACGACCACCTGCCCCCCAAGCACTGGCTGCGTCAGGTCATGGAAGACGTCTTGCCTCCCTGGGTGCTGTCGCGCCCCAAGCGCGGCTTCTCACCCCCCACGCACGCCTGGGTCGCCTCGCTCACCGCCGCGTTCGGGAGTCTGCTCCCAGACGGCGTCCTCGTCGCCCAAGGCATCATCCGCGCCGAGGCCGCCGAGAAACTTGTCCGCGAGGGCGTCCGCCCCGGCGAAATCATGCCGCTGGTTTTCAAGGCGGTGGTACTCGAGATCTGGATGCGGAAGGTGCTGGGCAAGAGCGTGTGATCCAGACGTCGCCGTGGTCACTGTTCCTCGGCGTCAGGGAAGCCGAGGCGGCCGAGCCTTCGCGGAAGCCCCGGGATGGACCGGAGCGTTGATGCCCTTGGAAGCGCATGCTCACCTTGCCCCTAGAATCCCCACTTCGCTGGAGATCATGGCATGCCCACGCTCGATTGGCTTCGTAAAGAATTCCACTACGGCTACTCCAGCGGCGACGTCCTCGCCTGGTTTCCCGACAAGCACCGTAAGGAAGAGGAGCGGCAGATCGTCGGCTCCTACCGCCGCTTCTTCATGCGCGAGGTCAAGCCCCGCCTCCGCTCCGACTCCAAAGTCCTCGAACTCGGCCCCGGCCGCGGCTCCTGGAGCCGCTCGCTCCTCAAGTACCTTCCCAAGGGCGAGCTCCACACCGTCGATTTCCAGGACGTGTCGCAGTGGCTCCAGCCCAAGCTCTACGACGGCCGCCTGACCTGCCATCAGGTCACCGACAACACCATGGCCCCGGTGCCCGATTCCTACTTTGACCTCTTCTTCTCTCTGGGCGTGCTCTGCCACAACAACTCGACCGACATCCAGACCGTTCTCACCAACGCCCGCAAGAAGGTGAAGCCCGGCGGGATCGCCATCCAGCACTACGGCGACTGGAAGAAGCTCGACACCCTCGGCTGGGCCACCCACCACAACATCCCCAAGGACTTCAAGGACAAGCGCGACGACGAGATCTGGTGGCCCCGCAACGACCAAGAGACCATGCGCCGCTGCTGCGAGAACGCGGGCTGGAAGGTCGTCTCCATCGACCTCGGCAGCTTCGGGCGCGACTCGGTCGCACTCCTAGAGAACCCGCGCTAACTCCTCATCAGCCGCGAGCCACGCCCATGCGACTGATGCGCATCTCCACCGCCTACGACGGCTTTGTCCGCTCGTTCTACGCCCAGCGCCCCGAGCTTGCCGCGCGGCCGTTTCGGGAGCAGTACGAGACCATCATCGACGAGCCCTACGGCTGGTGCGACCTGTGGACCCGCTTCGTCGGGCCGCTCGGCTACGAGTGCTTCGAGCCGATGACCAACATCCAGCCGGCGCAGTTCCAGTGGGCCAAAGAGAACAACGTCGAGGCCAACCCCGCCGATTGGTTCCTGCCGCTGACCATGGCGCAGATCGAGTGGTACAAGCCGGATGTTCTGATCTGCAACGACTACGCCTCGTTCAACTACGACTTTCTCACCGAGGCCCGCAAGCGGGTGCCGAGCATCCGCGTGATCGTCGGCTGGTGCGGGGCACCGTACCGCGATGAGAAGGTCTTCAGCGCCTACGACCTGACGCTGACCAACCTCAAGTGCCACATCGAGCGATTCCGACAGATCGGCGTGAACGCCGCGTACATGCACCACGGGTTTGACCCGGCGATCCTGGGCAAGATCGACACCACGCGGCCCAAGCAGTTCGACTTCTCGTTCGTCGGCTCGATCGTCAAGAAGCCCGGTTTCCACAACGAGCGCGAGCGGCTGCTGCTGGCGCTCTTGGAGAAAACCGACCTGACGATCTTCGCCGACCTGCCGCAGCGACCATCCAAGAAGGGTCGTCTAGCGCGGCGGGTGATCGACGTCGTGCGCAAGGTCCCCGGCGGTGCGAAGGTCGTACGGCGGCTGCCGCGGATCGGCCACCTGGCCGACGCACCGAGCCTTGCTCCGAGCGCCGTCGAACTCGCTGACTCGATCTACAGCGCCTCGCGTCCCTCGGCCTTCGGCCGCGCGATGTACCAGTCCATCCGCGATTCCAAGCTCACGCTCAACACCCACATCGACGCGGCGAAGGACAACGCCTCGAACATGCGGATGTTTGAGGCCACCGGTGTCGGCACCTGCATGCTCACCGAGCGCCAGAGCGACCTGGCCGACATCTTCGAGCCCGATCGCGAGGTGGTGACCTACGCCTCGCACGAGGAGTGCGTCGAAAAGGCCGTGTGGCTGCTCGGGCACGACAAGGAACGCGAAGCGATCGGGCTGGCGGGCCAGAAGCGGGTGATGAAGGACCACCGCTGGGACCAGCGGGCGGCGTGGCTGGATGGGCAGATCAAGACGTTGCTGACGAAGCGAGCCTGATGGGTGCCGCCAGTCCGCTGCTGCTCCGAGCCGCGCGAGTGGTGCCTCTCAGTCCCGCGCCTCTACCATCATCCATGTCCTGGGGTCCCAAACAACTCGCCAAACGCGTCCTCCGGTCCATCCCACGCAAGGGCGACGCCGAGCTCGCGCGCCTGCAGAATGCGCCCCGCTACACGCCCATGGAGACGACGCTCCTGGGCCCCACGCTCAAGACCCCCGACGGCCCCTCGTTCCGCTCCGCCTACCGCTCGATCTTCGAGCACCGCATCTACGAGTTTGCAACGACCGAGGCCTCGCCCTTGATCATCGACGGCGGGGCGAACATCGGGCTGTCGGTGATTTTTTTCCGTTCGCTGTATCCCAACTGCCGCGTGATCGCGTTCGAGCCGGATCCCGAGCTCGCGTCGTACTGCCGCGGCAACATCGACGCGATGGGCTACGAGGGTGTGGATCTGCGCGAGTGTGCGCTGTGGTCGTCGAATACGACGCTGATGTTCCACCGCGAGGGCGCCGATGGCGGCAGCCTGGCGAACGCCGCCCTGGAGCGTCAGGGCACGGTGAGCGTTCCGACCCAGCGGCTGCGCGATGTGCTCAGCGAGGCCTCCTCGCGGGTGGCGCTGCTGAAGCTGGATATCGAGGGCGCCGAGACTGAAGTGCTGCGGGATTGCCGCGATGCGCTCGGACATGTGGACCGCGTCTTTGTCGAGTACCACTCGTTCGCGGATCGTGAGCAGACCTGCGATGAGATTCTCGCGATCCTGCGGCATGCAGGATTCCGGTTTCAGGCGATCCCCGAGAACCACGCCCCGCGCCCGTTCCTCGAGCGCCCGGTCATGGGCGGGATGGACTTCCAGATGAACATCTTCGCGTATCGGTGAGGAGTTCACCACAGAGACGCAGAGACACAAAGAAGAGACGAAGAGTCAGCATTCCTGGCCGTCTGTGGCCTTCATGGCCCTGCTGCTCCACCCAAAAGCCTCGCTCTGTGCCTCTGTGCCTCCGTGGTGAATCCTTCCCGACTCCCGGATAAACTTGCCCCCATGCCCGCCACCGCTCCATCAGCTCCCGCGTCACACGGCACCGTCGGCTACTACGACGACAAGTACTTCGCCTGGCAGGCCCCCCTTGGCGAGTTCGGCGGCTGGGCCAACCTCATCAAGTTCCGCGACTTCATCAAGCCCGACGACAAGGTCATCGACTACGGCTGCGGCGGCGGCTACCTGCTGAAGCAGCTCAACTGCAAGGAACGCCTCGGTATCGAAATCAACGAGACGGCCCGCAAGACCGCCGAGAGCATCGGCATCCGTACCGTCGCGACCGCCGCTGAGGTGCCCGACGAGTGGGCCGACGTCATCGTCTCCAACAACGCCCTCGAGCACACCACCCGCCCGCTTGACGAGTTGAAAGCACTCCTTCCCAAGCTCAAGCGCGGCGGACGCATCGTCTTCGTCGTCCCCAACGAGTCCATCATCTGGAAGTACGCCCCCGGCGATGTGAATCAGCACATCTACGCCTGGAGCCCGATGAGCATCGGCAACCTCTTTACCCATGCGGGCTTCGAGGTCGAGGAGAGCAAGGCGTTCCTGCACAAGTGGCCCCGCAACTACCGCTTCTGGGCCAAGGTGAGCCCGGCGGTCTTCCACTTTGTCTGCCGCCTGTACGCACGGTGGGAGCGGACGTGGTTCCAGATCCGCGTCGTCGCGCGTCGCCCTGTCGATTCGAAGGGCACCTAAGCCCATGAAGACCTGCATCCTGGGCATGTCCGACATCTACGGCGGGGCCGCCATCGCCAGTTATCGCGTGCACCAAGGCTTGCTCAAGGCCGGTGTCGATAGCCGCATGATCGTCGGTTACCGGGGATTGCAAGACCCCCGCATCGAGCAGGCCCCGATGCCCGGCTGGCTGAACCGCAAGGCCGAAGTCGTGGCCCGAAACCTGGGTGTGAAGTTCACGACGATTCAATCGTCTAAACGCATCGCCAGCATGCCCGCGTTCCGCGATGCCGACGCGGTGAACCTGCACAACCTCCACGGCCGCTGGTTCAACTACCTCGCGCTGCCAAAGCTCCTGGCCACGAAGCCCGCGGTTTTCACGCTGCACGACATGTGGTGGTTCACCGACGGCGAGTACTACGACGCGCGCTTCGAGGCCAAGCCCGAGGGCTACCCGCCCGGCACGTGGGAGTACCGGCTGAAGAGGTCGGTGATCGCGAAACTCGACGCGACCTTCGCGTGCCCCAGCCGCTGGCTGACCGAGATCGCCCGCAAGTCGTTCCTCGGCCAGCGTGCCGAAGTGCATCACGCCCCGCTCGGGCTCGACCTCTCGCTCTTCAAGCCGATGGACCGCGAGCAGTGCCGCCGCGAGCTGAAGGTGCCCGAAGGCAAGACGGTGCTCATGACGATGGCCGAGACGCTCAGCGATCCACGCAAAGGCATCGACCTCCTGGTCGCGGCGTTGAAAGAACTCCCCGCCGACGTCCGCTCCCGCTGCGTGCTCATGCTCGCGGGCCACAACGCCACCGTCGCAACCAAGGACACCGACATCGAGAAGATCGATCTTGGCTACCTGAAGGAAGAGCACGACAAGTGCCGCGCCTTTTCCGCGGCCGACGTCGTGATCTTCCCCACCCGCATGGACAATCTGCCGCTGGTGGTGCTCGAAGGGATGGCCTGCGGCACGCCCGCCGTCTCGTTCCGCGTCGGCGGCGTGCCCGAGATGGTCCGCCCCGGTCAGACCGGATTCCTCGCCAAGCCCGAGGACGCGAAAGACCTCTGCGCCCGAATCGTCGAGGCCGTCAACTGCCCGGCGCTCCGCACCACGATGCGCCACGAATGCCGCCGCGTGTGCGAAGCCGAGTTCTCGAGCGAACGCGAGTCGAGGCAGTATCGAGACCTGTTCGAAACGGGGATCGAGCGCAAGAAGCGCGGCAGTCAAACGACCTGATTCCAAAGCCCGCGAGTCCGCGCCTCCCCGCCCCGCGAAGCGGGGAGGGGTGCTTCGCGTTCAGATGTCGCGGCATGCAGGTACCCGCAATCCCCTCACCTAACTCGACGCGTTGCATCGAGTCGTCCTCTCCCCGCAAGCGGGGAGAGGAGGCGCGAGCCGTGCTTCGCGAGAAGGCCTCAGTAAATCTCACCCATCCAAGGCGTCGATCCACGTCCATTCGCGAACGCCGTCGCCGCTGCGTCGAGCATGGCGTCGTCGTCGCAGCGGACCAATCCCGACAGCCGCAGCGCCGCGGGTGATTGGAAGCCGCTGAAGATCGGAGCCAGCGCTCGCACGTCGAGCTCGATCGTGGCCTCGGCGTCGTTGCCCTTGGACACGCTGGCGCGTCCCTCGGCGATGTTCACGTTCCACGTGCCGCTGTTGCTGGCGAACATGTCGTCACGCACGCGCAGTGCAAACGTCGCCCGCACCGACGCTCCATAGCCGCGGGCCTCGAGCGCGGCCTTCACGTCCATCACCCGCAGCATCCACGCCGTCGCCAGCCGGGTGCGGTGGTAGTCCTCGTGCAGCATCGACAGCGCCGGGTGATCGTGCGGCACCATCCAAGTCGCTTCGTCGGCCACCGACCAGTGATCGGCGAGGAACGAAAAGAACAACGCCCACGCCTGCGGCGTGACACAGACCGCGTCGCGCACGCTGAGGTGGATGCCGCTGTCGCCCCGCGACTGGGTGTAAAAGAAGTAGCCCTCCACCGCGCCCGTCGCGTCGCGCACGATTGCAAACCCCTTGGTCTGTTCGCGTTTGAAGGCGTAGACCTGCGTCCGCCACACGTTGTCGGGTCGCGCGAGGTGACCATCGAACAGTGAACCGACGCGGGCGTAGACGCCGCGGATCTTCTCGTGGATCGACCCCGGCGACGGCGCTGCGGCACGGATCGTTTCGTCATTGGGGATCGGCACCAGCGACAGCCCACGATCGGCCCGCACCAGCGAGTCAATCTCGGGACGCAGCTTGATCTGGTTGAGCGTCAGCGTCGTCTCGCAGCGCACGCCGGCCTGCTCGAAGCCCGCGGATCGGTATACCGGCAGCGTTGCGGGGAACAGCCCGGCGAGAGGCACTCCGGCGCGATGGGTCTCAAGCATCGCCTCGCGCATGAGCGTCTTGCCGACGCCCTTGCCGCGGTACTGAGGCAGGAGTACCACCGCGCCGACGCCGGTGAGCCCGACCGTGCGCCCGCCAAGGTACGTCTGCAGCGGAATGAGCTGCAAGCCGCCCGCCAGTACGCCATCGACGCGGACGACGCGGATGCTCGCGTGCCCCCAATCCCGCACCCAGCCGATCGCCATCTCGGGGTCCCACGCAAATGCCTCGGCGACGATACGGGCGTAGGCATCGCACTCGTCGGGTCCGCGCGGGGTGGCATAGTCCATGATCATGGGCAACGGTAGAGCGGATGCTCAAGACCGCGTCACCGACTCCAGGAATCGCTCGTACCGCGATTGCGAAGGCATGGTGGCGATGATGAACGCCACCGCCCCGGCCGCGGCGATCAATGCCGGCCACTGGGCAGTCAGGAAGAACGTCACCACGCCGAAGAGACCGAACCCTTCCGCGAGCGCCGCACGCAGCGTGGAGAGCACCGAGTAGCCGTTGAAGAGCTTGCGTTCACGGACGTCGATCGGGTCGGGCGACTGCCAGACCCGCTGGCCCGTCGCGACGTGGGCGCGCCGGATCAGAGGCCACGCCGCGAACATCGTGAGCCCGAGAACAAAGACGCCCGGCGGCAGCAGCTTGCCGAGGTCCATCGCCTGCTGCGTGAGCGTGCCGTTGGAGAACGCGGGCGACGACCGTTCCACGGTCATCATGATCGCAATCGCCGCGAAGATGGCGATGCCGCTGCAGAATGCAAAGCAGATGACGCGCAGCACGAGGATGTTTGACGGCCCCTGCGTTCCGGCACTCGGCTCGTTCATGGCGATCCTCCGTCGCCATGGTACAGAGCGATGCGCACGGCTGCTTGCTATCACTGCGTGGACGCCCCAGGGCGTGCATTGGGACCGACGCGGATTCCGAACCGATCGTGACGGCGCTGGCGAAGCCCCCACACAGTGGGGGCCCTGCGAAGGACAGCCACAGACCTCAAGGGCACAGCAGCGTGTCGTACGCGACGACAAAGAGCTGGAAATCCGCGTCGTCGCAAAGACCGTCGCCGCTGAAGTCGCCTCCCGTCTGGGCCGCGGCGAGCACGAGGGTGTCGTAGTCGGGCACGAACACTTGGAAGTCGGCGTCGTCAACGACACCATCGAAGTTCAGATCAAAGATGCACCGGATGGCGGTGAGCGTGACGCTGCCGGTGACAAACCTCAAGCCGCCAACCGCAGCAGGTGCGATCGCGACGTCGCTGACGCTGAAACGCGCGACACCATTGGAGCCGACGCCGACAGTCAGTGTCGCTGTCACCGTGACTTCCTGAGTCAGCACCGTGGCGCTGCCGGAGAGCACCTGTGGCACGCCGCCGACCGGGAAGCCCCCCGACGGGTTGCCGAGGACAGTGTCGAGATCAGCCGGTGAGCCGGTGAGCGTTTGGATTGCCTGCGACAACGGCACGGCGGTCGGAAAGAGCAGTCCCAGCAGGCTGAACTGCGGCGTGCCCACGACCGTGCCGCTCGTCACCGAGCGATAGCGAAGCGCCGCGTCGACGGTCGCCGGGGCGCTGTCGCGGTCTGCGGACGAGCCGTTGATGATCGAGACGTTTGCGAGCGGTATGTTCACACTCGGAGCCGCAAAGGCCCCGAAGGCAACGGCCGCGCCCGTCACAAGGCCGCTACGAATCGTGTTGGACAAGAGCATGTGGGCACTCTAGCCGGGGCGTCAAGACAGATGGTGCTCGTATCCGGCGGGCGTCCAGGCCTACGTCAGAGTCGCGGCTTTCACGCTGCCGGGCAACTCGACGATCATGGTCGTGCCCTGTTTCCACACGCTCTCGACCCGGATCGAGCCTTCGAGCGCCGTGACGGCGTTCTTGACGATCGCCAGGCCCAGGCCCGTTCCGCGGCGCTTCGGGGCGCCGGTGCGGGCCGCGTCGACCTGGTAGAACCGCTCGAAGATGCGCTGCTGCTGGTTGATCGGGATGCCCATGCCCTCGTCGGCGACGCTCCAGCGGCTCGTCGCGCTGTCGAGCCGCTCGGCCCGAACCTTGATCGTGGTCGCCTCGAAAGCGAACTTGCTGGCGTTCTCGAGCAGGTTCTTCAGGATCAGCTCAAACAGGTGGGCGTCGGTACGGATGATCGCCAGCTCCGGCGGCACATCGATCGCAATCGTGAGCCCGCGCTCGGCGCACATCGGGTCCAGGAGAGTCACCAGAGATTCCAGGATCGGCGCCGTCTCGACATCGGTGATCTCGGCCCGCGTCTCTTCTGCCTCGAGCCGCGACAGCCGCAGCACATCCGCGGTGAGAGCCTCGAGCCGGTCGGTGTTGTTGGCGATCATCTGGACGAGCCGCAGCGTCATGGCCGGGTCGTCGTGCACCGCTTCATGCATCGTCTCGAGCGCGCCCTTGATCGACGCCAGCGGGGTGCGCAGCTCGTGGCTCAGGCTGGCGACAAAGTCGGTGCGGGCTTGGATCGCGCTCTGATAGTCGCTCACATCTTCAAGCGACAGGTACACGCGGCGTTCCCGGCCCTGCTCCCGCGTCTCGGTGCGGGCCAGATCGATCGGAGCCGCCAACGCGTGGAAGATGCGACGACCTTCCGGGCGCGTGATGCGGACCTCGCTGCGACGCGTGCGGCCCTGAGCGGCGGCGGCGAAGAGGTCCAGTATCTCGGTTTGGATGAACAAGTCCTCGATCGAACGCCCCGTTAGAGGCTTGGGCGTTGTGGCGAAGAACTCGTTGGCCCCGCGGTTGGCGAGAATCACGGTGCCCGACGCGTCGAAGACCAGATCGATGTCGTCGCCCGCATCGATGACGGCCCGCAGTTCATCGACCGTCCCCGAAAGCCCGCCGATGCGGGCCGACGCTTGATTCGAACGCCGGACCAGTTCCGCGACGTTTTGTCCGAGTCGCTCCTCGCTGTCTTCACCAAGCGCGTCGGTCGTGGCTTCGTCGCCCAAGGTGGTGCGCAGCCGGGTGAGCACGCGGTTGAGGCGTTGCTCGCTCGCCCGCATGCCCCGCGTTCGGCGGACCAGCAGAACGGTCGCTACCAGCGGCGAAAACGCGAGGAGCACGAGGACAACGGCAGGAGAGGCGGCGTTCCACCATGCGGCCAACGCCAGCGCTGGGGGAGTCCAGACCGCCGCGAGGGCGGTGACTCCCGACCAACCTTTGGTCTGCGGCTCCATAAGTAGAGATGCTACCCGCTTCGGGCACAGCCTCGTGGGTTCCTTGCCCACTCTCCTGCGGAACGACCGCACCGATACGGCTTGCGAAGTCTGAGCGTTGCGGGTCGGGCCGTTTCAGCCCGGCGACTGGGGTTGACGCGTTGGACTCACCGTGCCGCGCTGGTGTCGCTGTTTTCCACGTCGCTCTCGTCGGGCTCGAGGCTGGCCCGGTAACCAACGCCGCGGACGGTCTTGACGACGTGCGACAGGTTGAGCAGCTTCTTGCGGATGCTGGTGACGTGGACGTCGATGGTGCGTTCGGTGACGGTGACGCCCGGGCCCATAGCGCGGGACATGAGCGCGTTTCGGCTGAGCACTCGCCCCCCGGCCTGCAGCAGCGCCGCCAAGATGCGGAACTCGGTGAGTGTGAGCTTGAGAAGCTGCCCGTCGAGTGTGGCCTGATGCGTATCGGTGTTGACCTCGATGGCGCCGAGCCGGAGCATGCCGCGATCGCCGCCGAGTCGGCCGGCGCGGCGGAGCAACGCCTCGACGCGGGCGAGAAGAACCTTCATCGAGAAGGGCTTCGTCACGTAATCGTCAGCGCCGACTTTCAGACCGACGATCTGATCGGTCTCTTCGCTCTTGGCCGTGAGCATGATCAGCGGGATCGACGCCGTCGCCGGATCAGATCGGAGCCGGGCGGCGACCTCGGTTCCGGGAAGCTCGGGGATCATCACATCGAGCAGGATGAGGTCGGGCAGGTTCTTGGCGACCGACTCGAGGGCTGCCCGTCCGCCGCTGACAGACGAGGCGAGATAGCCGGACCTTTGAAGGTTGTAGATGAGCAGGTCAGCGAGGTCGCGTTCGTCTTCGACCACAAGGATGTGCGGGCGGTCGGCCATGCGGAGTCTTTCTCGTGTAACTCTTTGTGAGCCAACAGGATGCGAACGGACGGGAGGACGAAAGCGGGACCGGAGAAGGGTAACCGGCGTTTGGCACGGCGTGCTCCCCCGCGTGTTGAGACTGCGCGAAGAATGCGTCATTGCTGCCGTGTTTGGTCTTTGAAAGGCATCAAGATTGTTGATAACCACGGTTTCGGACACGAAAAGAGTTGAAGAGGGGTGGGGTGCGGCCGAAAAAGTGCAAAGCGAGTTTGGACTTGCTAATATCCGCGGGGTAATCTTCCACCCTTCCTCGCGGTCAGAGTGCCCAAGTGCGCCCTGGTCCAACACCGTCGGCAACGACGGCGAAAGAGGGTGGAGTGCCCGGGGCCCCTCGATCACCGATCGGTGATGCAAGGTTCTCGGGCATGAAGGAAGATCGAGTTGGGCGTGCGTCGAGGATCGACGCGGAGCTCTGGAAGAGCGAGCCTGGCTAGATCGACGGCTGTGGATGGTCCGCGGCCGAGAGAAGCGTGGTCCGGAAGACTGGCCTTGGGGCCTCTCTTTCGTTCGGACAGTGAAGCAGGTACGGGTTTGAGACGCCTGTACCGGGTAACTAAGGAGTCTTTAGAGATGGGTCACACGAGCAAGATGTTTGTGATCGCTGGCGCGGCGCTGAGCCTTTCGGGCGTGGCGTTCGCTGCCGAGTCTGACACGAGCCGCGCGTACGCGAACGAGCTCAAGGCTGACGCGGCTGGTCGCACCAGCCTCGCCGCCGGCGGCAAGAGCAGCGGCCTGACCATCACCGATGGTTCGGGCAACTTCAGCATGCGGATCGGCGGGCTCATGCAGTTCCGCTACACCGCGAACTTCCGCACCGGCAGCACCCCGAACACGACCCCGGTCCCCGCGACCGGCGGCGGCGTGACGGGCAAGGACAAGGCCACCATCGGCTTCTCGGCTCCGCGCACGCAGCTGAACTTCAGCGGCAACGCCGGCTCGCCCGAGATCACCTACTACATCCAGGGCAACTTCAACGGCACCGGCACCAACACCGACGGCGCCTTCCGCCTTGACGATGCCTTCGTGAAGTACACCTTCGACAACAACTGGGACGTTCGCTGGGGCCAGTTCAAGCTCCCGATCCTCACCGAGGACCTCATCGGCGACGCGTACCAGCAGGGCGTTGATCGTTCGACCACCACGAACATCTTCCGCTCGAACCGCAGCCAGGGCATCCAGGTCGCCTACTCGGCCGATGTCTTCCGCGTCCTCGCCGCGTTCAGCGATGGCTGGCGCGCCGCGAACACGGACTTCAACAATGCTGCTGAGTCCGATTACGCCCTGACCCTCCGCGTCGACGGCAAGTTCGCCGGCGACTGGAACCAGTGGAACCAGTTCAGCAGCTGGCAGAACAGCCAGTTCGCCGCCTTCCTCGGTGGTGCGCTCCACTGGCAGCAGGGTGGCTCGACCGGTGACGGCGCTGATGCTGTTGCCAACACGAACCAGACCAACTTCCTGCTCTGGACGATCGATACCCAGATCAAGGGCAACGGCTGGAACGTCTTCGGCGCCTTCATCGGCAACCACGCCAAGGCCCGCAACGGCGGCGCGACCTTCAACAGCTACGGCTGGCAGATCCAGGGCGGCTTCTTCGCCACCCAGCAGATCGAGCTCTTCGCTCGTTACGACGGCGTCTACGGCAGCCAGCAGCAGGGCCTCGTTCCCCGCACCTTCCACTTCCTCGACTTCGGTCTCAACTACTACCTGTTCCCGGAGTCCCAGACTGCCAAGATCTCGGGCGACATCCTCGTCGGCCTGACCCGCAGCCAGGGCCTGCAGAACACCAACTTCCAGAACACGGTCCCGGGCGGCACCAACCCGCTCCCGGACACCCTCTCGGGCGTTCTCGGCTCGCCCAAGTCCGGCGAGGTCAGCATCCGCGCTCAGTTCCAGCTGCTCTTCTGAGCATCGGAACCATGCGGACGCTTGACGCGGTCGGGTGATCCTCACTCGACTGCCTGATCCGAAAGGATCAGAGAGGCGGGTGCGAAAGCCCCCGCCAGTCCGAACGAATCGTCTCGCCGGCGACCCCTCGGGGTCGCCGGTTTTTCTTTTGGGGGCCGCCGGCCTTCTGCGCTGTCCGAGACCACCCAGGCCCCATGATTCTCGGGCCGGCCGACCTTCTCGAGGCATTCCTGCCTCTGTATCCCCGTTCCCGACGAATCATCCAAGCTCGACCGTCTTCAGCCCCGCCGCACGCGGCGTCGGGATTGTCCCGGTTCGGATCCAGGTCACACTCCCGCTTCAGAACCGTCGTTGCCTTCAGTCCGGAGATCCGCTTTGCGAACCCTGGTCGCCATCCCGGTCTTCAACGAAGTTGCCCACGTGCAACGGGTCGTGCGCCGCGTCCTTGAGCATGCAGGCAACGTCCTGGTCGTCGACGATGGCTCGACCGATGGCACGTCCGGTGTTCTCGAAAAGCTTCCCGTCGATGTCATCCGCCACTGCGTCAACCGCGGCTACGGGCATTCCCTCATCGACGCCTTCCGTTTCGCCCAGGGCGAAGGCTACGACTGGGTCGTGACCATGGACTGCGACGAGCAGCACGAACCCGAGCGGCTGCCCGAGTTCTTCGCGGCGATCGAAGAAGAGCACGCCAAGCCCATTTCTCGCGGCGCCGCGATCATCAGCGGCAGCCGCTACCTTCGCGAACCCGCCGCCGAGGCGCTCGCTCTCGCCCCTTCGGATCGCCGCCGCATTAACCGGCTCCTCACCGCCGAGATCAACGAACGCTTCGCCGATCGCCTGGGCACGCGGCTCACCGACTCGTTCTGCGGCTTCAAGGCCCATCGGGTCGCTCCGACCGCGAGCTTGCAGCTGACCGAGGGCGGCTACGCGTTCCCCATGCAACTCTGGGCTCGGGCCGCCGCCGCGGGCTTGCGGGTGCGAGAGCTCCCCGTCGACCTGATCTACAACGACCCGAACCGCACCTTCGGCGAAGGGCTCGATGACCCCGAGGCGCGGCTGCGCCATTATCGCGAGGTGCTGCACCGCGAGATCGCGTGCGTGGCCCGCAGGCTGCCCGCCCACGCCGTCACCCGCCTCGACGCGGCCCCACCCCGCGGGTGCGAGGTGCAGGTTCGCGACGCCCGGAAGCGAGAGGCGTGGGAGCGGTGAAGAAGCCTGTGCCAGCGAGCGCGACGATCGAAGCGAACGAGACGCCGAGGCTGACGAGTCCGCGACGAAGCCTCGGTTGGTGTGGAGCAGGGGTGTCGTTGACACGCATGGCCGTTCGATCCGAAGCTTCGTCGCGAAGCCGACTCAGCCTCGGCGTCTTCGGAAGGACCCTGTGCGCTTCCATCTTAATCGGGTTCCTCTGAACATCCAGGTTTGCACTGGTCCTGACATCGTCCGCGTGCGATAGTTCTCCGACGTGACCGCGGCTTCCGCCCAACTCCGTTTCGATCCCGCGCCGAGCGGATGGGAATCGCTGGTCCGCCGTGGCACGGCGCCGGAGTTTGCGCGAGCGTTCCGTGTGCAGATGGGGCTACCCGCTAGCGGGCGGGTCGTTCTATCGGGGCATCAGGCCGAGCTGTGGCATCCGGGCATTCTCGCGAAGCACTTTTCCGCGGCGGCGCTGGCCGCGAAGGTGGGCGGAGCAGCGGCGTGGGTGGTGGTGGATCACGACGTGCCGCACGAGATCGTGCTGCGCTCACCGGCGCGCGACGCTGAGGGGCAATTGGTCCGCAAGAAACTGCCGCTGCTGAATGATGCGGACGCGGCGCGTGCGACCGGGTGGATCGCGCCGCTCGCGCCCGCGGCGTGGTCGGCGGCGGACGCGGCGCTGCCGAAGCTGGCG
>VYLH01000122.1_pt1 | contig 37775 bp, 37 predicted proteins | sample 5114361 | NCBI WGS metagenome assembly VYLH01 (sample SAMN12291772, study PRJNA351875) | freshwater metagenome | isolation source: freshwater lake | place: USA: Michigan, Kent Lake | collected 2013-08-15
GATAATTTTTGCTTATAGAATCGTGAAATATTTACTGGGAAAGACTTTTAGGAGTATTTTGCTGAAGAAACTATCAGTATAGACCCCGTTTCCACACAGAAACCAGAAGAGCCACGCAGATTATCTGCTCACTTTTGTGATCGGCAACGACTTGCGACTTTAATGTGTGGTATCCCTGCTTCCCACTATAGCATGATTTCTGTTTTTTTTTTGGGTCTTTCTATCTCCTGTTCTGACACATCCACCACTATAGCGGTGTGCAGTCGTATGAGGTACAGTGTCACGAGCTATAAACCATGCTAGGCAAAGCTTGGTTTGTATCTCACTCAAGCGCTTACCGCTATATTACTTCTATTTCACTATTACTTTCTAATAGGGCTTTTTTTCCAGGTAGATTAAACAGACCTGATTTGATGAGAATATTCTCTACTTTCCTAACAATTCTCTACGCCGTTGAACTTGTTCGTAAGTCATCTTTCAATCTTAACTCTTGGACTATAGCGTTTCTGATTCACAAGAGGTACATTCCCGATCCTGAACAGCTTAATCAGCAAAGGTTTAAGTGTGCCGCACAGATGCGAGAACCGCTATATTTTATCCTATTTTGTCTAGACTTATGCAAGAGCTCTAGTTGTTTCTTGGGGGACTAACAGGCTTGATGTTTTTGCCCGTGGGATGGATGATGGTGTTTGGCACAAGTGGTGGGATGGCGTTTCCCCCTGGAAGGGTTGGGAATTATTAGATAAACCAGTGAGTCCATCAATCGTTGTTTCTACTACAAAGAATCAAACTGGTGGAGCCATAAGGGTTAGTGGTAAAGGTTTTACCCCTGGTGGAAGAGTCAAGTTCTATGTTGAGAATCTAGTCAATCAAAAGAATCCATTCCATCTGACGGAAGATCTTGCAGATGCACAGGGACAATTTTCGGAAAAAACTAATTTCTTCCAGGGCAACTGTTGGCGAAATCAAGTTAATCCTGCTGTAATTCGCGCAGTTGATGTGGTGACTGGTGCATCAGCAACAGGGACATCAAATGCTTATACTTGCTAATTATAGCGTTTCCCAATCTCATGAGGTACACCAAAATCTTAACTCCTGACTCCTGACTCCTGACTCCTGACTCCTCAAAACCTAAGACTCTGTACCTCACAACTATAGAAGTTGCTGAAACCACTACCAGATATAAGTTACAGCGACTTGATCTCAACAACAGTCTGTTTTGTCTCTCCGTCACTGGGCTTTCAGGAGAGAAAATAATGGTTAAAAAAGCAGAAAAAAGGGGACAAAAAACTCTATAATGTTAGGGACAGTAAGAGTTAAAATTTTCGTTGATCATGACTGAGTTTTCTTCTCAACTTTCGCTAAACTTCTTTACCAAAAAACCTTTAGAAGCCAAGTTCTCTCGCCTTGATTTGAGTTCAGATGCGGGGGTACTTCTGGTTAGACAAGCAGAAGAACAACTGAAAATTTGTGAAGGATTAGCAGATTGTTTGGAGGATAATCGAGAGCCGGGTAAAGTAAAACATTCTGGCTCTTCGGTTTGTGTTATGCAATGGACGGGGGTTATAAGGGATGGAACCCTTATATAGAAAGGCATTTAGCGTTTTTTGTCAATTGTTTTTTATCTAGAGCGAACTAATCAATTAAGTCTCTTGCCAGATAAGGATTTAGTCGATTTATGCCCCCCTATCGAACCATAACAAGTAACGAAGAGCCAACATTCTCTACATCAGTTAATTAGTCAACGAGTCTATCAAATAGCATCGGGCTATGAAGATAGCAACGACAGTAACTATTTGCGTGATGATCCTATTTTTAAGATTGCTTGCGATAAAGTTCCGCTTCTAGGAGAAGAATTATTAGCTAGTCAGCCAACGATGAGTCGATGGGAGAATCAGGTAACAAACAGAGAAATCAAAGGAATGCGTCGCTTTTTTGTTGACCAATTCCTCAAAAGTTATTCACAACAACCAGAAGAAATATTGCTAGATATAGATGGCTGGGATGCTTTGACTCATGGGCATCAGCAACTAAGCTTATTTCATGGTTATTATGGACACTATATTTACTTTCCCGTATTAATTAATGAAGCTGGGAGCGGTTACCCGTTAGTTCTACAACTTCGAGCGGGAAATTCTCACCCAGGTAAAGGGGTAGCGGGGATACTAAGATGGCTATTTTGGCGGTTAAGAAAAGCGATGCCAGAAGTGAGAATTATTTGACGAGGAGATGCGGGCTTCTCCTTGCCTGAAATCTTGAAAGTTTGCGAACGCAGTGAAGTTAAATATGTGTTTGGTTATAGTAGTAATGCAGTCTTGAAACAAAAAATTAGTTATCTTCTGGATCAAGCAAGATTACAATATCATCGCACGGGAGAAAAAGGGTTCTTCGTTACTTGGTATGATTCGATCAGGGGGCATAAATCGACTAAATCCTTATAGGGCAAGAGACTTAATTGATTAGTTCGCTCTAGATAAAAAACAATTGACAAAAAACGCTAAATGCCTTTCTATATAAGGGTTTTATCCTTTATAACCCCCCTCCATTGCATAACACAAACCGAAGAACCAGAAAAAGCCCGATTATTTGATGATGTTTATTATGCGGCGGGGACTTGGAAAGAGCCACGACGAGTAGTAATGAAGGCAGAATGGTTAGAAAAAGGGGCTAACCCCAGATTTATCGTTACCAATTTACTCACAGATGCCCAAGAACTCTATGATGATTTTTATGTCCAAAGAGGAGCTAGTTCGGAGCATAGAATTAAAGAATTAAAACTAGGAATCAAAGCTGACAGACTCAGTTGTCAAAAATTTATTGTCAATCAGTTTCGTCTGTTTTTATCTCAAGCTGCTTATATTTTACTGCTGGGGATTCGGCAAGCAGCACAGGGGACAAGATTGGCAAAGGCGACAGTTTCTCGTTTAAAAGAAACTCTTATTAAAACTGCGGCAAAAGTTAGTGTTTCGGTCAGAAAAGTATTAGTTGAGTTAGCAGATCATTGTCCATTTGCTTATGAAATTAGTCTAATTTCACAGCGACTTTCTAGTGGAGTTCAATTAATTTTTTTTTAAAGCCAAGCCTTCCTAGTATTATTGTATATAAATGACAGTTTTAGTCGCTTTTTTAGGCTTTAATTGTTAATTTTGTGCGGTTGATTAAGGATTTTTACTTACTTAGGGCTTGCTGAATAATGGTAAAACCCTTTTAAAATAAGGCTTTTGACCTGTTAAAGTCCGATGTTCATGCTGCGAAAATAGGATTGGGACTTTCAAAAACCTTGCATTAAACTTTTTCAGCAGACCCTACTTATTTAACCCCCAAAAAAACTGGATGTAAATCCAGTTTTTCGGGTTCCTTGTTTTTTGGTTCATGAATAATGCAGGTTAGGGCTTGCTGAAAAAGTTTTTCGTGGGGCAGGGTGTGGGGTTTTACCCATTTTCAGGGAAAAAGTCCCTGAATTTGCCCCCTGATCACTCCCATGCCTGGTACTTTTTGATTGACAAAAAGTCTAAAAGTCTTATCCAACAAGGTTTTAAGATTTATTCAGCCAGCCCTATATAACTGATTACTGATTACTGTCGCGGCTGCACGGGGAAACCTTGACGCTGAAGCATTTCCGCCGCATCTTGGCCCGGTTGATAGTTGATGCCGAGGGTAGAGGTGGCCGTATCTTCGATGATTTTGGGAGTGAGGAGAATAATCACCTCCGAGCGATCGTTGCGATTGGTACGACTGCGGAATAAAGCCCCTAAAATGGGAATATCCCCTAAAATAGGCACTTTTGTCTCAGAACTCTGTTGGCGCTCTTGGATAATGCCGGAAAGAATTAAACTCTGTCCATCCCGGAGACGAATTAAACCAGAAGTCAATTCCCGACGAATCAGAGGGGTAAGGGTGTTGACTGTTCCACCACCGCTATCAAATTGAATTGGAGACCCCGGAGAGCCGATGGTAGGGCTAACCGACAGGGAAATAAAGCCGTTATCATCCACCTGATCGATGTTTACCGCTAAAGTTAATCCAGCATCGGCCAGTACAGGGACAGTGGTGCGTTCGCCACTGAGAGGATCTACACTTGTCTCCACACTTTCTAGCACTTTCTCGGTGAGCTTAACGGTGGCCTGTTGACCTTCCTGCACCACTAGGGAGGGATCGGTGAGAATCTTGGCATTTCCTGTCTGAATTGACGCTTGCAGGGTCATCAGGAATTTTTGGGGATATTGGAATAGGGTCGGGGGTTCGTAGGTGAAGACAGGTGGTTTAGGGGGTGTAGTGACTCCGGTGATGGGATTGAACGTACCTGGCTCACCAGGAGTGAAGTTACTCAATCCGGGCTGAAAAGGGTTACTAATCCGACCAAAACTAGGGCGCGAGTAGGGTGTTAGACCCCCTGAAAAGTCATTCGGTCCCTGGTTAACACGGCCAAAAGGAGCGCCATTCTGAATGTCAATAAAAGGTTGAATTTCTGCTGTCCCCGTACCCGATATGATATCGAAAATCGGCACAACAGGCTGTGCAAAAGCCCCCGGTCTGCCTACAGTTGAGCTACTAGGTGGGTTCATATTACCAAAGTTCAGCACTGCCGCCCCGTTATCTTGAACAAAGAAACCATCGTTAAAACCGAAGGAAAAACTACTGTTAAAACGGTCTGTATTGAGTAGGTTGACATCGATAACTTTGACATTAACTACCACCTGACGGCGACGGGCATCTAGTTGGGTTAATAAAGAGGTGGCGATCTGGACTTGCCGCGCTTCGCCGATTAAATTGATAGAATTAAGGCGCTCGTCGGCGGCAACTCTTAAACCAGTTAAAAGTAAGGCAGCTTTTGAGCCTTTCGTTTCTTGGGGGGCCAGTGGCTCTAGGGTGGGAGGAACATCCCGGCGACCGATGACTCGTCCGGTGAGGGGATCGACGATATCCTCGGTTTGGGTAACTAAACGCTGGTATTCTGCCCCTTGGGTAGCGAGGAAAGTGGCGGCGGCGACAGATTTAACTTGGTTGAGACGCAGGGTGCGGCTAATCAGATTACGAGCGCCTTGGGGTAATTGCGCCCCAACAAAGATAGTTGTACCCTGACGGTTGGCCTGGAGTCCAGAAACTAACAACACGGCGTTAAAAATGCTTTCCACCGATTCGTTAGTAAATTCCAAGGAAACTGTCTGAGAGGTGGCGTTAGTTTCCCCCTGGGCGCTGGTGAAAACGACGTTATAACCGGCATAGTTAGCAAGGGTCATTAACACTTCTCTAGCGGAAGCTTCCCGGAGTAAAACACGAGGTACAATCATATTACGCTCGAATTTGACCTTTTCGGCACTAGCATCGATGTTAGAGATGGCAATATCTCCCACCGGTGGGGCGACAGCCCGGGGTAGGGTGGGAGCGCCGGGGGCTTGGGGTGCGCCTTGAATGATAATTTCGGGGTTGGGGACAAGGGGCGCACTTTGGGCCAGTAGTTTTTCACTAGCTAAAATGCGATCGCTGATCTCCTTTTCTACGGCATCGGGGGTGGGAACGAAATTCTTAGGTCTTTTTTGTAAATTTTCTTGACTAAACTCTTGCGAAAATTCAATTTTTGATGTACTCGATTTTAACTCTGAACCATCGAAGGAAATGGGGGTTTCGGCCAAAGCGCTCAGGGGAGCCATCAATAAAAACGAGGCAATTTGGGGGATAAACAGGGCATAACGGGACGAATTCACTTTAATTTCACTCCTCAACAATTGGGGGATTCAACGGATAAAAAACGGAATACTCGCACCGGAATGAAGACCATTTAATCACTGAAAGTTCTCCTATTGGGGCGGACTAGCGGGGGGTTGGCCTTCGGCGGGGGGGGGCGGTGCTAATTTCGCTAATTCGGCGGCATTGAGAGGAATAATCACATCGAGAAGAAAGGTGGTAGTAACGGGTTTATCGCCTTGGGGAACGATAGTGGCTTTATTTTTGCCAGTACTAACCACTTGAACCGCCGATCCTTCCTTTTCCATCTGGGTATTGAGACTGTTGAGCAAAATGAGCGGCTGTAATCTTTCTAAATCCCGAATAACCTCTTGAGTGTTAGCATAGTTCCCTTCGATCTTGACGTTAAGAGTTTGACGTTTGAGCTTATTATTAACCGCGCTACCGAGGGAACCATCGGAAACCACCACTGGTTCTAGTCCTTGGGGTTGGAAACTAATCAGCTTAACATTGCGAGACTTAAAGATATTACTAATATCTAAGAGAATTGTGCTTAAGTTCTTTTCTTGAGCAAAAAGCGCGAGAATTTGCTGTTTAGTTGCCTCTTTTTGTTGCAACTGACTCTCAATTTTTGCTAATTCGGCCGGTCCGAGACCGCTTTTTTGTTGATCTATCTGTTGTTGTTTGCCAGCTGCATCGTTTTGCAACTGTTGCAAGGTATCATAAGCGGGCATCACCCAGTTAAAAAGCAGATAAAAAGAGCCAAGTAAACCCACCACAGCGGCAGCGATGCCACTATTGCGGGGCGTAAAAGTTATCCCGAAAGCGACAGGATACTCCTCAAATTCCTCTAATTCCCGATCTTCAAATTCTTCGGTAAAGGTCATGGTTGAATAGCTCCTTGGCGTTTGAGAGTATTAATCCTCGTGATAACTCCGATCGCTCCATTCCGGGCGAGATTGGGCAGTTGTTCCGTAGCGGGAGTATCACTTAATTGGGCGGTGATCACAAATTGAACCGCTTGGGGGAAAGTAATATTAATATTTTTGTACTGATTATCCACCTCTACGGGTAAATCGGCCAGGGCAGCACTTTCGATCACCGTTTGCCTACCCTGTAAAAAAGGAGAAGCTTGTAGGGTTAAGAGATAATCATTGACTGCTTCGTAATTACTGGCAAAACCACTGATTTTTAAGCGAGTAGCCCGATTCTGTTGCCCTTGATCTGGGGCAGCGGGAACCTCCACCTGCTGCACACTGGTTAGCTGGACACTAGGGGGAGTTTGTTGGCGAATTTCTTGAAGAATAGCTGACCAAGGCCTAATCTGATTGAATACAGTTACCAGAGCTTCATTTTCTTCTCCTACCGCCGTTAGTTGCGCTTTCATGTCTTCTAGCTTTTTGCTTTGGGCTTGCAGTTGACCTAATTCCGCGTCCAGTTGCTGAATTTTGGCCTGAGTTTCGCTGGTTTGCCAACCGAGGATTAAACCGAGTAATCCCGTCAGTGTCAATAATCCGGCCCCCACTCCCACACCGATCAACAGGGGTGTTTGTTTACGCAGGTTAATAGCGGTGGAAATCTTGGCTGCGGGGGTTCCTTTCCCCGTTTGGCTAAGATGGCGATCCTTAAGAAAATTAACGTCAAGACTATACATAATTTTTGTCTATACCTCCCGTAATCCTAAACCGATAACTGTTCCTAATCCCGGTCTTTCGGTATTAGGAATCTCTTGAGTTGTATCTAAGTTCAGTGATGCGATCGGATCGATTGCCATGGTGGGGACGCTGAGACGTTGAGTAAAGTATTCGTCTAGTTGCGCTAAACCGCCCCCGGGACCGGCTAAAAGTAACTGGACGATTTCCAGTTCATCACTTTGGTTAAGATAGAAATTAATCGATCGCCGTAACTCATCGGTTAATTCCCCTAAAACGCGCATCAGTGCCGTCATCCCGGCGTTAGTAGGGGCCCCAGAAGTGCCGGTATTGGTGCTAAGACTATCAAAGGCAGTAATCGGAATTGTCATCCCCAAAAGAATCTCAGGACTGCGGGAGGTGGGCAAATTCATCGCCCTGGAGAGGGCATTTTGTAGCTGGAAAGTGCCGATGGGGACAGTGCGGGAAAATTGGGGAACGCCGTCCACCACGATGGCAATTTCCGTGTTATCAAATTCTATATCAACAATAACGGCAGCTTCATTGGAACTAAACTGTCGCAAATGTTCGCGAATCGTCCGAATTAGGGCAAAACTATTAATTTCTAGCACATCTACCTGTAATCCTGCCTGTTGGAAGGTTTCCATGTAGGCATCGGTAATCTCCCGACGAGTGGCTACCAGCAAAACCTGCACTTTTTCGATCCCGTCTTCATCCTGAAAGTAGCCTAGTTTTTGGTAGTCGAGATCCACTTCCTCGCGAGGATAGGGAAGGTATAAACTAGCCTCATGATTTAAGACCAGATTTCGCAATTCCTGATCGTCCAATTCCGAGGGAATGGGGATCATCCGGATAATTGACTCGCGCATCGGCACACCAGTAGCGACTCGTTTGCTGTTAATTTTATTTTCCTTGAGGACTTCTTGGATTAATTCCGCTAAAGCGGGGGAATCGACGATTCTTCCCTCCTCAAAGATGCCTTCCGGGATATCCGACGAACAACATTTAACTAATTGATAATTTTGTCCCTGTTTGGCGATCTGAGCTATGTTAATGCGCTCTGGGGTGATCTCTAACCCAACACCTTGAGGTTTTTTTGTCAATAGCTTTTTAAAAAAACTTACCATAGATTTTCCTGGGCAGCTCTAAGAGAATTAGTGATTAACAAAGCCAATAATTTTTTGACCTGATTTTATCTAGGGTCGATCAAGGCAGTAAATCAGTCTATAAACGATCCTGACTGGGTAAATTACCCAGAAAAGGTAAAAATCGAGAAGGAGAGAAGCTATTTCGTCCCTAAATACTAACCCGATTATCTGTGTTCAGATCGAGGTTAATCTTAACTGGGTGAGAGGAGAGGAAGTGCCTATTGATAGTGACATTGTACTCAATTTTGGTGAAAGAACCAAGTCCAAGCTAAAAATTGGCCATTACCCCCCCCTTTTTTTTTCTGCTCCACTAGATCAAGTCAGCTTTCCCTAGTTAGGGGTTGCGGCAAAAAGTTTTTCGTGGGGGCAGGGTGTCGGGGGTCGGGCATCGGGTTTTAAGCTAAGAGGCATTTTCACGGCCCGCCAATTCAAAAATGAAACGCAGGACTCCTCAAGACAAAAGTTCAAGAAATCTTAGAAGTTATTAAAATAATACAAAAATAAACTCAACGTAAACCTAAAACATTGTCAAGGAAAATCAATCATGTTTCTCCGTCCTTTCTCTATCTTAATTACCCTCTGTCTCGGTTTAGGCTTCCTTTCTCTCCCTCGGCCCGTTCAATCTTTACCTTTAAATGCGATCGCTCAAGTCAATGCTGCCTCAACTGCTCTGGACTTTTTCCATCAGGGAGTAAAAAGATTACAACAAGGTGATCTAGAGGCTGCCATTAATAGTTTTAATGAAGCCATTCGTCTTAATCCTAACTATGCTCAAGCCTATGGCAACAGAGGAATTGCCTATAGTCGTTTACAGCAATATGACAAAGCCCTGGCTGATTATAACCAATTTATTCGCTTTAATCCCAATTCAGCAGTAGCTTACTATAACCGAGCAACTTTGTATGATAAATTAGGAGATTCTCAAAAAGCGATCGCCGATTATGCTCAAGCAATACGACTTAATCCTAATTTCACTCAAGCAATTAGTGGCCGAGAAATTGCTCAGAATAAATTAAGAACACCTCAACAAAGTATCTCCACTACTAACGCGCTCGCTCAATATTTTTCCAATGGAAGGAATGCTAAGGATTTTTTTGTTCAGGCGATGGATAAATATGACAAAGCAGATTTTGATGGTGCAATTGTCGATTTTAGCCAAGCGATTCAACTCAAACCCGACTATGCTCAAGCTTACATGGGCAGGGCAATGGCATATAAGGGTTTAGGAGATTTAGAAAATCAGATCACAGAGCTACGAAAAGCGGCAGAATTACTTCAAAAACAGGGAGATACAGAAGCATACCAGACAACCATAGATTTAATCAAAGTAACTCAGGATTTGATCGATAGCATTCGATCAAATCCTAATTCTAAACTAGCCTTTGCCGAGTTGTTTTTTAATTATGGAATAGAGGAATGGAAAAAAGGAAATTTTGTGCAATCGCTGGCACAATTTAACCTGGCGATACGTCTCAATCCTAACGATGCTATTGCTTACATTCTTCGAGGCGACGCATATTTTGAGTTAGGGGAATATCAAAAAGCGATCGCCGACTACACCCAAGCAATTCGCCTCAATCCTAACGATGCTCGTGCTTATCTTTTTCGAGGTAATGCCTATGGTCAATTAAAAGAATATCAAAAAGTGATCGCCGACTACACCCAAGCAATTCGCCTCGATCCTAACTATGCTGATGCTTACAACCTGCGAGGGCTTGTCTATGAAATGTCAGGAAACCGTCAAAAAGCGATCACCGACTTGGAAAAAGCAGCCAATTTATATCAGCAACAGGGTGACACAGCACAAGCTCAAAAAGTCTTAGATTTGTTGAAAGAATTACAGCAATAAACTCAAGGTAAACCTAAAACATTCGGCCTGTTCAATCTTTACCTTTAAATGCGATCGCTCAAGTTAATGCTGCCTCAACTGCTCATTCCATCAGGGAGTAAAACAACGCCAATTCAAAAATGAAACGCAAGACTCCTCAAGATTTGACAGAGAAAGGCTCATCGGGTATTGTCCGAATCAATACAACCCAAATTCCGCAGGTGGAAAAAGACAAAGGAAAAGACAGAAAAAGCCGAACAATTCACTAAATATAAATACTCAAGAAAGTCTCAGGGTGAGCGCATTGAAAACTCTATTGACAATTGGTCAATTAGGTTTTGTCCCCTTAGATATTTCTGGCTAAAACTAAATATTTAGCCACGGTGTTAGGAACTAGCGTCGTCAGACGTGGATGGTAAAACCGCTGCCTAGTCGAGCCGTCAGGACTCAAACGGTAAGTCTGCCAAAGGAAGCGTCAAAAGCACAAAATCTGTGAGATTAGCGTTTCCAAAGCTAATCAAGCGCGAAGCGGATTAGCCTAGTTCATTTTTTCTAGACACTATTTTTTCGTGACTCCAGGAAACCGGCGCTCAAATGCTTCTGACGGGCGTGATTTTCCCGTATAATTAGGAGTTTGCACAGTGACAAAAGAAGTTAAGGAGCGAGTTCGATGGCACGAATGTACTATGATGAGGATGCCAATTTAGATTTATTAGCGGGAAAAACGATCGCTATTATTGGTTATGGTTCCCAGGGTCATGCCCACGCATTAAATCTCAAGGATAGTGGCGTTAATGTGATTGTTGGTCTATATCCCGGCAGTAAATCGGCAATCAAAGCCAAAGAAGCCGGTATTCCGGTTTATGATGTGGCCCAAGCCGCTAAAATTGCCGACTGGATCATGATCCTCTTACCGGATGAAGTGCAGAAAACGATTTATCTCCACGAAATTGCCCCGAATTTAAGCCCAGGCAAGGTTTTGTCTTTTGCCCACGGCTTTAATATTCATTTCGGTCAAGTGGTTCCCCCGGATAATGTCGATGTGGTTATGGTTGCCCCCAAAGGACCGGGCCATCTCGTCCGTCGCACCTACGAACAAGGTCAAGGAGTCCCCTGTTTATTCGCCGTCTATCAAGATGCTACCGGCCAAGCACGCGATCGAGCGATGGCCTACGCTAAAGGTATCGGTGGCACTCGGGCCGGGGTTTTGGAAACCACTTTCCGCGAGGAAACAGAAACCGACCTTTTTGGCGAACAGGCAGTATTATGCGGTGGTTTAAGTGCTTTAATTAAAGCTGGCTTTGAAACCCTCGTGGAAGCTGGTTATCAGCCCGAATTAGCCTATTTTGAGTGTTTACACGAGGTGAAACTGATCGTCGATCTGATCGTCGAGGGCGGTTTGGCCAAAATGCGCGATAGTATTTCCAATACAGCCGAGTACGGTGACTACACTCGCGGTCCGCGGGTGGTGACGGAAGCGACTAAGACCGAAATGCGGAAAATCCTCGGGGAAATTCAATCGGGACAATTTGCCAGAGAGTTTGTCCTCGAAAATCAAGCAGGTAAACCGGGTTTCACCGCTATGCGTCGTCAAGAAGCAGAACATTCGATCGAAGAAGTCGGCCAAGACCTGCGGGCAATGATGAGTTGGCTTAAACGCTAGTTCTCTTTTTTTTCGGTGGGGGGTTGGACGCAACGCGGCAATTCTTGCCCTTGCGTCCGTCCCGACACCCCACACCCCACACCCCAAAAGGAAAACCTCCTATGTCACCATTTAAGATAACTGCTGTATTCCCATTTCAGTAGCCCTCCTGCAAAAATAAGTTATCGAGCCGCTATTGGGTCACAATATCTAAAAGCTCGGATAAATTCGACATAATCTTAGGTTTTATGGATAGTCTAGTCGTCTCTTGTCTTTTTTCTTCTCCTGACTCCCGACGACCGGCTACTGACTCCTAACCCTAACAACAATTTTTGATTTTTACAAGAGGTCTAGTAGATCGCCTCTCGTGATTTGACCAGACCGATCGCCCGTAAACCGGCAATCACACCACAACCGATCACCATACCGACAAAGGAACGAATCAGATTTTCTAGGGGAACGATCCCAATTAAAGCGATCCAGACTTCTTCGGGCCAGTTAAAAATCGAGTAGGTAATGGCGACGGCCCCTAAATGGGAGAGGCCGCTGGCGGTCCAGGTACCCCCAAAAATTCCCGCCGCTACTAGGGCCAAATTGCTGCCTTTGATCCAATGGGTAAAAAGAGTCCGGGTTGGTAGGATAAATAATACCAAAGCTGACCAATCGACGAAAGCCCCGGCAATAAAGATTCGTGGCGAAATGCCGTTCAGTCCGATCGCCCGGTTAGCGTAGATAAACAGGGGAATCAGAAAAATTAACGTTAATCCTAACCACCAATAACGGCGTTTTTTGCCTAAAACCATCGTTCCCGCCACAAAACTAGACAAAATCGCCCCAAAGACCGAAATAGCGGGAATTCCTGCTGTGTAGGGGGCAAGGAAAGCCCCAATTAAGGACCCAATGCCACTAGCGATCGCTCCAGCGATCGGGCCGAGTAACCAACCCAAGAGGGGAAAAACCGCTTGACTGAGGGGCATACTACCGCCAGAAGCGAGGACAATGGAGAAGGGAATAAAAGAAAGGGTGGTGACAATGGCGGCTAAGACGACAATATAGGCGATCGGCGCACCATCAATGGCGGCACTACTGACAGCTTCCACTTTGCGTTCTTCCCCTTCGGGGATAATATCTAGGGTCATAGTTGCAAGGGTAATTCTAACTTTTCTATCATCCTCTGGTTTGATCTTCTTCGGGCAATTATTGATTTTTTCGATAACAGCGCACGGTAATGTGATCCTAAATCCGTTGAGTATGGGCTACATACCAGGACAGGCACCCATGCAAAACGGAGAATAAATAATCAGTCTTTAACAACTGGATTTATAGCGTTTCCTGTTCGCAAGAGGTACATTATCGATGTTAAAAAGCTTGTTCAGCAAAGGTTTAACTGTGCCACATAGTGTGAGAACCGCTATAGTATGACATCCAAACAGATAAAACTCAAAAACAGTAGAGCCAGCTTTTGGCGTATATCCGCAAAAACTGGCACCTTCTATCTACTGACTTTCATATATTTAAGGTCTTTATCTCGGCTGACCTCATTTCAAATTGTCTATAGTATTTCCTACTTTTCCATCGTTTCCTCTATACTTAATTATTTTTTAATATTTACTTCTGTGAGGATTGGTCAGGTTTTATTAAGTAATGCTGCGGATGGAGGGAAACGCCGAGAATTTGTGATATCCACACCTCAAAATCGTGGATTGGATAAGCTGCCCCCCCCGTCAAGGGATTTACCATTGGTTTCACCAGAATGGTAAACATTCCCAGACGATTTCCCGCTAAAACATCGGTAAACAAGCGATCGCCAACCATCGCAATTTGTTGGGGGGGGAGACTCATGGCTGCCATCGCTTGCCGGAGTTTGCGTCGAGAGGGTTTCACCGCACCGAGAAGGTAGGGAAGTTGTAAATTATCAGCGATCGCACCGATACGATTTTCGCTAAGATTATTGCTTACCAACCAAATCGGTAGATAAAGACGCAAGGAATCGACCCAACGCTGTAAATCCTCAGAAACCGTCGTTTCCTGGAGGGGAACAAGGGTATCGTCCACATCGAGAATCAATCCCTTAATCTGATGCTGACTCAAAATCTCCAGACTGAGACCGAGAATCGTATCCCCTAAAATTAAATCGGGTTGTAGAATTTTTGCTCTAGTCATTACTTCTCAAAAATAACTGGCACCGAGTCGATCGAACTCAGCTTCCCTACTTAGTATAAATGACCGACTGCCTCTGAAAATCTTGCCTGGCCGATCCCTTCACTTGGCCGCTCGAATCACCTGTAAACTGCCACCGGCGTATAATTTTTGTTGACAATCACGAAAACCGATCGCCTGTAAAGATCGGATCAGATCCCGATCGATAAACTGCCAAGCGGTATCGGTTTCAAATAATTGCAAAAATAGGGCTAAAGAAGGCCAAAAAAGCGGGTTAGTGGGTCGATGAAAATCCACGAGGGCAAAAATTCCCCCCGGTCTGAGAACTCGATACACTTCTTTAAGGATTTCCTCTAACTGCTCTGGTTCCATTTCGTGGAGAGCGGCGCTAGTATGAACAAAGGCGAATTCTCGGGCATCAAAGGGCATTTTTTCGGCTAATCCCTCCACATAATGCGCTTGCGGCACCGCTAAACTAGCTCGCTCCAGGGCCCGGGGAGAGACATCTAAACCGACACAGCGATCGGATAGGGGGACTAAATAACGAGTGGTTTGACCCGCACCACAACAGAGATCGAGGATAGGGTCATTTTTAGCGATTTTTAAACCTTCTAGGGCCAATTGCCGAAAACGAGACTCCCCACCCACTGCTAGGGCAGCCAGACGGGAGATACCATCGTAAAGCCATTGATATTGATAACTGAGGGCACGTAAAATTGTCGCCAAGATCAACCTCCAAAATTTGATTAATTTCTATATCGTCTGTAATTTGTTTTAACGGTTCCACCGATATATTGTTAAACTTGGTAAAGAATCTGAAAATTTAAAAATTATCTGTTAACACTATGGGTCGCGTTGGGGTTTTATTATTAAATTTGGGTGGGCCGGAGCGGTTAGAGGATGTACGTCCTTTTCTATTTAACCTTTTTTCTGACCCAGAAATCATCCGTTTACCGATCAAAGGATTACAAAAACCTTTAGCTTGGTTAATATCGACGCTAAGAGCGAGTAAATCCCAAGAAAATTACCGTCAGATTGGCGGTGGCTCCCCTTTACTCAAGATTACGGAAGCACAGGCCACGGCACTGCAACAACGTCTCAAGGAAATGGGCCGCGAGGTGAGCGTTTATATCGGGATGCGTTACTGGAATCCCTTCACCGAAGAAGCGATCGAGCGGATTAAACGGGATCATATCAAAAAATTAGTTATTCTTCCCCTTTATCCCCAATTTTCGATCAGTACCAGTGGTTCCAGTTTTCGTGTGCTGGAGGAAATGTGGCAGGATGATCCCTATCTGCGTTTGACGGAATATACTCTCATCCCTTCTTGGTACGATCATCCCACTTATCTGAGTGCTATGGCCGATCTGATCGCGCGAGAATTAGAGCAGTGTCCTCATCCTGACCAAGTACATATCTTTTTTAGCGCCCATGGTGTCCCCCAAAGTTATGTGGAGGAAGCGGGAGATCCCTATCAAAGGCAAATTGAAGAATGCACTAGGGCGATCATGCGTACGCTAAACCGACCCAATCAGTACACTTTAGCCTATCAAAGTCGCGTCGGTCCGGTGGAATGGCTAAAACCCTATACTGAAGATGCTTTAAAAGGGTTGGGAGAGCAGGGAATTAAGAATTTATTGGTCGTGCCGATTAGCTTTGTCTCGGAACACATCGAAACCCTGCAAGAAATCGATATAGAGTACCGAGAAGTGGCGGAAGAAGCGGGAATTGAACATTTTCAGCGAGTCCCGGCTCTTAACACTCACCCGATGTTTATCGAATCTCTCTCCCAGTTAGTGGTAAAATCCCTAGACGAGAAACCCACCACTTTCGAGCAAATTACCCGTCCGAAAGCGAATATGAAAATGTATCCCCAGGAACGTTGGGAATGGGGGATGACAACGGCAGCCGAGGTGTGGAATGGTCGATTAGCGATGATCGGTTTTCTGGCAATTATTATCGAATTAATTACCGGTCAAGGACCGTTACATTTTGTTGGTTTATTATAACCTCGATCTTCGATGCCATTGCTTTTGACGGTAATTTCTCACCCTGTGTAACCACCAAGACAAGGTTGGGTTTAAGTATATTTAACCCAACCATTGGCGATTTTATCTTCTCTTAGGACATCATATTAGCAGAACGAACATTAACGTTAACTTCTAGCCTGCCATTGCCGAGCATATCTAACCCAGTGACGCTAAACAGATTAGCTTTAATGCCCCTTTCCTGAAAATTAGCCTGTAATTCTTTGATGAGAACCTCTTCCACTTTCCCTTCATCATCTGCTAGAGCTTGGACGATTTTAGCGGCGAAAGAGCCAATTTTTGCGCTCAATATTTCTTCCACATTGGTAATCTCGATAATAACCATTGATTTTTCTTCTTAGTAGAGGACAAATAGCATAAGAACAGAATTTGCGAGAAAATAGAGCTGCTCTCATCTTAGGAATCAGTATAACCTGCACTGTTCCCCCCTAAACGGAAATTCCCACCCAGAAGGAGATTACTGCATGATAAACCTAGAGACCCTAGAAGGTTGGTTAAATGCTCCAGTGGAAAATGAGCGACTAGAATTTAAACAGGCTAAAAATCAATTTGATACAATCAAACTGTTAAAATATTGCGTCGCCCTTGCTAATGAAGGAGGTGGCCATTTTATCTTAGGTGTTACCGATAAACGTCCCCGTAAAATTGTTGGTTCACAAGCCTTTCCTACACCCGAAGAAATTAACAGCATTAAATCGCTAATCGTTCAAAAACTTCGCTTGCGCGTGGAAATCACCGAATTGGCCCACCCTGATGGTCGTGTCTTGGTTTTTGAAGTGCCAACCCGTCCCACAGGACAACCTATCGCCTTTGAAGGTGCTTATCTAATGCGAGCAGGGGAAGACTTAGTACCCATGACACCTGATCTGCTTAAGCGCATCTTTGCTGAAGATCAACAAGATTGGTTTTGTCAACCTGCTCGTTCTCATGCTAGTCCAGATGAGGTTATTGACCTATTAGACACCCAAACCTACTTTGAATTGCTCAAGCTTCCCTATCCTAGCCATCGTGATGCTGTTTTAGAAAGATTACAAGGCGATCAACTCCTGCAAAAAACCCCACAAGGTTGGACAATTCCTAATTTATCTGCCATCCTTCTGGCCAGACAACTTGAGAGCTTTTCCCCTACCTTAGCGCGTAAAGCACCACGAGTGATTATCTATGAGGGAACGGGTAAAATTAAAACTCGACTGGAACAGACAGGAACTAAGGGATATGCTGTGGGTTTTGATGGTTTAGTTAATTTTGTCCACGATTTAGCCCCTCAAAATCGCGTCATCGAGGAGGTTCTTAGGGAAGAAGTGAAAATGTTTCCTCCACAAGCTTTGCGAGAACTGATCGCCAATGCTTTGATTCATCAGGACTTTCTCGCTACAGGCGCTTCGGTGATGATTGAAATGTATGATGATCGAGTAGAAATCTCTAACCCTGGTATTCCTTTTATCAAAGTAGAACGCTTTATAGACGAATATCGCTCCCGTAATGAGCAATTAGCTGACATAATGCGTCGTTTTGGCATTTGTGAAGAAAAGGGCAGTGGTATTGTTGACATCCTCGCCGCCGTAAAACGGACGGCGATTCCTCACCACGCCACTTTTTTAGGGTGGTCGCGTCAATGGGGTTGACGCTTCACCGAAAAACGCTTAATTGCTTAAGTCTGACTCTTTCTCAACGTCCGTTTTGAGTGTCCGGATGCCCTCCGGCCACTTTGAACAAGTCGAAAAAATCGTTATTTCCGCTGCCGAGAAATTTCAACTTCCCGCACCAGATTTTAGAGTAGGTGAGCTCCGAACAACTTCTATCCTATTCGCTCATCAGGATTTTGGCAAAATGAGTCAATCTGACCGTATTCGCGCTTGTTATCAGCACTGTTGTCTCCTCTATGTCGATAATCAACGGATGTCTAACCAAACCTTACGAAATCGCTTTTGTTTAAATGAATCAAAAAACAATACTGTTTCTCAAGTGATTGGGGCAACTAAAGAAGCAGGACTGATTAAACTTGACGAATCTGAATCTAAATCAACTCGTTATGCTCGTTATCTCCCCTTTTGGGCCTAGACTAGCCTTGAGCGAAGTGGAAATGCTAAAAAGTGCTTCAACGCAAATCCATTTTAGGGATGTCAAATCGGCGAAACCCTTATACAGCGAGCAAAAAAGTGCTTCAACGCAAATCGACATTTTTCCAAGAGGAGATTTTATCATCGCGTCCACACGGGAGTGGGACTTGTGGACGACAACGGCGATACATTTCTTTAAACTGCACCCCCCAAACGTAAATAGGCTTCAATAAAGCTATCTAAATCCCCATTCATTACCCGGGTAACATCGGTGGTTTCCACATTACTGCGGAGATCCTTAACCAATTGATAGGGATGAAAAACATAGTTACGGATTTGATTGCCCCAAGCGGCCTCCACCATATCGCCGCGAATTTCGGCGATCGCTTGAGCCTGTTGTTCCCGGGCGATAATTAACAATTTCGCTTTTAATAAAGCTAGGGCTTTTTCTTTATTTTGTAATTGCGATCGCTCTTGGGTACAACGCACAGCGATACCTGTGGGAAGATGAACTACACGCACGGCAGTTTCCACTTTATTAACATTTTGTCCACCTTTTCCCCCAGATCTAGTGGTGGTAATTTCTAAATCTTTATCGGGAATTTCTACCCTCACCGCATCATCGCCCAAAATTGGCATCACTTCCACCCCGGCGAAACTGGTTTGACGTTTACCATTAGCATTAAAAGGGGAAATTCTTACTAACCGATGGGTGCCTTTTTCTCCTTTCAGATAACCGTAAGCATAAGTTCCGGCAATCTCAATTGTCACCGATTTAATTCCCGCTTCATCTCCTTCTGATATTTCCGCTAAAGTGACTTTATAACCCTGTTTCTCGGCCCAGCGAGAATACATTCTCAGGAGCATTTCTGTCCAATCTTGGGCATCGGTTCCCCCGGCCCCCGCATTAATCGTTAAAACCGCTCCTTTTGCGTCGTAGGGACCATTTAAAAGCTGTTGCAATTCCCAGCGATCGAGGTCATGCTGTAAATGAGTTAAATTGTCCGTCGCTTCTTCTAGTAAAGTTCGATCGGATTCTAATTCTAATAACTCGATAATTGCCTTAGTATCTTCTAATTGTTCACACCAACTTTGATAGGTTTCTAAAGAAGATTTACATTCGTTTAGTTCTTGCAGGGTTTTTTGAGCAGTATCGGGATTATCCCAAAAAGTGGGGACAGCTGCCACCTGTTCTAAGTCTTTAATTTTGGCCCTTAAAGTGGGTAAGTCAAAGATAGTCCTGGGTTTTACCCAGGCGCGATCCTACTATCTCGATACCTTTTTTTAGTTCTGATATTTCCATATTTTCAGTTATCAGTTATCAGTTACTCTAGGAGTCAGGAGTCAGGAGTCAGGAGTCAGTCCCGATGAAAAAATTTTCACCCCCACAGAGGAAAGAGGTTTCCTTCCCTACACCCCACACCCCACACCCTACACCCTCTTTCAAGTCAGGAGTTGAGAGTTGGGGTTTTAGGGTTTTGGGGTATTAGTTGAAATTCCCCCATTTCCCTTATCCACTCTCTGTTCCCCGTTGCGCAGTTCCAGCGTTCCCTAAAATGGTACGATCGATCCGCGCAGGGGAGCAAGACTTTGTAAAGCGTTTTCAGCCTTATCACGACTGCTAAACGCGCCTATTTGCCAGACGCGACGACCTTGGTGGGAAGTGGGGAAAGCGTCGGGATAGAGAGAACGAAGCTTAGTGCGATCGCTCTCGGTCTTGGCTTCAATTACTACTTTAAAACCTTTGCGGCCAGTATTACCAGTATTACCAGTATTACTACTACTGGGATTAGGGGCAGCCCGATTAAAAGTGATTACGTCTGATAAACTTCTGGGATTGCCTAAATTGCGCGGTGGCGGTGGTGGTACAATTGCATTACTATTCTGGGAATTGGGAGGAGTCAGGGGGGGTAAATTAGGGGTAACTGGGGGCTGTGGCGTAAAATTTGACTCTGGTACTCGATTAGTGATCACTGGCTGAGGATTGCTCTCTACTGCTGTTTCTGCAGCGGTAAAGGTATATTCTCGCACTTCGGGATTAGCAGCAGGATTAACAGGTGTTTCTGCTTTGACGGATTCTCTGGGGGGGGGTGTGGGGGGGATAGACGATTGGGTACCTGCGAGTAATTCCGGGGGAGGATTGAAACTGGGACTATCGGCAGTTAGATAGATATGACTGAGATTTTGACCGGCTAGACTGCGTTTAGTAAAGCGCCAGCCATCGATGAGATAAATTTGCATTAAACCGGTCCCTAAACCTTTTGTCCGTCCAATAATTACCTCCGATTGCCTGGGATTGCGGGGGGTTCCCACGAGGACTAATTCCCCGTTGCGTTGTACGATACGCAGCAGGTATTCTAAACCGTAATCTTTGCCCTGAATGCGAAGGGAATAACCGTTACTGTCGGTGGCCCGTTCACAACTGCCGGTAAAATCGAAATCGAGCAGCAGAGGCTGAACAATGGTCGGTTCTGTGCCATTTACCGCCCAACATTGGCGTTTTCCTGGGATTTGTTGCAAAATCAGTAAATCGTATTTACCGTTACCGTAGGGTCGGGCAATAGCGATAAAATCTTCTTGATTAACTTCTCTTTGTTCAAAGAGAGTTGCTTGACTCGGTGTAGTCAGGAGACAACCCCCCAGAAGTGAAAACAGTAGGGTAAATTTTAAGGATGATTTTAGATTCATAAATAGGGAGCGTTGTTATAGAGATCGTACTTGCATTTATTTTATCGATCTAGACGTAAGCCAGAGAATTTTGTTTTCTTGGAAGATAGCTAGGGTTTGCTCAATAAATCTAAAAACCTTGTTGGGTAAAACTTTTAGACTTTTTGGTTTCCAAAAAGTACCAGATCTGGTAGTGATCGGGTGGAAAATCCCTGGACTTTTTCCCTGAAAATTAGGTAATTGACCCCCTCAAAATCGCTAAAACCCTACACCCCACACCCTACACCCCACACCCTACACCCTGCCCCCACCGAAAAACTTTTTGCCGCAAACCCTAGTTATTACTCGACCTAATCCACAGTAGGATAGAGATTGCTAAAAATTGACCCTTGAGTAGAGTGGCAACAAGATGGCGAAAGCGGCGATTATTGGATTGGGAAGATCGGGAATAGCAGCGGCAAGATGCTTAAAACGGGATGGTTGGCAGGTGACATTAAGCGATCGCTCTGATTCTCCCAGTTTACAAGCAACCAAAACCAATCTGGAAAGGGAAGGAATTATTGTCAATCTTGGTCAAAATCTCAGTCTAGAGGCTTCGGACTTGCCTAATCTTATCGTGGTTAGCCCCGGGGTGCCTTGGGATGCCCCGATTTTAATTACTGCCAGGGAAAAAGGCATCGATACGATCGGAGAATTAGAATTAGCTTGGCGTTATCTGCAATCTTCCCCTTGGTTGGGTATTACGGGAACTAACGGCAAAACCACCACCACCGCCCTCTGTGCCGCTATTTTTCAAAAAGCGGGGTTAAATGCCCCTTCCTGCGGTAATATCGGCTATGCTGCCTGTGAATTGGCTTTAAAAGCCGATAAATACGATTGGATTATTGCGGAGATTAGTAGTTATCAGATCGAGTCCAGTCGGGATTTATCGCCGAAAATCGGCATCTGGACAACTTTTACCCCCGATCACCTCAGTCGTCATCAAACCCTCGAAAATTATTATCAGATTAAAGCTTCTTTACTGCAAAGAAGCGATCGCCAAATCCTCAACGGTGATGATCCCTATCTGCGTCAAATCGGTGTTAGTCAATGGCAACAAGCTTACTGGACTTCTGTGCAGGGCAAAGCTGCGCTTTTGGGCGATCCTAGTCGTGGTGTTTATCTCCAAGATAACTGGATCGTGGCTTTTGGCGAATTAATTGCCCCGGTTAATCTCCTGAAAATGGTGGGTAGTCACAATCAGCAGAATTTGCTTATGGCTGTGGCCGCCGCTAGATTGGCAGGAATTGAGAAAAAAGCCATTACCGAAGCGATCGCCACTTTCCCCGGGGTTGCCCATCGCTTAGAGTATATTTGTACTTATAAAGGACTAGACTTTATTAATGATAGTAAAGCAACTAATTACGATGCGGCCGCAGTGGGCTTAAAATCTGTCCCTAGTCCGGCGATTTTAATCGCGGGGGGAGAAGCGAAAGCAGGGGATGATCGGGCTTGGATCGCTGAAATTAAGGCAAAAGTCGTCACTGTGCTGCTGATTGGTGACGCTGCCGCCGATTTTGCCCGTCGTTTACAGTCAGCAGGTTATCAAGATTATGAATGTGTAGAGACGATGGACAGGGCAGTTCAACGCGCGGCTGAACTAGGAACAGCAAAAGCGGCTAAAGTGGTCTTACTATCGCCCGCTTGCGCTAGTTTTGACCAATACCAAAGTTTTGAACATCGCGGCGATCATTTCCGGCAGTTGTGTTTACAGTTGTAGGGAATGGGGAATGGAGAGATGGGGGGGCTTGGTTTTGAGTAGAGGCGGCTACGTTTTCCTTGACGGCTAGATGGCTTAAAAATGACTCCATTTCCGCACTACTCATGTCTTTAGGGTGTCTTTTGTCATGAAACAAGGTGTAGCGTCGAATCCAGAAGATGTAGGTTTCTTCCGTGCGGTAGGAATAGTGTTTGATGCGAATAATATCACGAACCTGTTCAAGGAGTTTTTTAGGAGGTTTTTCCATCGGGCAATAGACCTCTTGCAAAAGTCTTAAGTCGATCCTTGTACAGCAACATTTTTGAAGATTATCAACTACTAATAAATAATTAACTGAAAGTCCCTCCCATTATTGTTTCTATCGTATCAACTACAACAGATCGTCTGACTATAAGTAGTTCTAATACTGTTAGCTTGGGTTTGGAAGCTGGCAAAAAAATCAGAGCGGGTGGAGAATTTACATTTAAGTAACTGGAATTAACTGGAAGTATTGGATACGAAAATCGTACTGAGCGAGAGACATTCCACGAATCTATGAAGCATGAAGAAATTTATCATTCAAAAGAGATCAAGAGGAAATTTGATCTTAAAAAGGGTGATTCTCTTTTTGTATGGCAAATTGTAGCCAATGTATTTGGTAATCTAGTTTATCTTGACCACATTGCCTATACAAGCAAAGGTGAAGGGGCACCTACAGAACCTAAGTTCGATGATGTTAAATTGGGCTCTTCGGGACTTGGTATGGTTCGATATGGGGGCATAAATCGACTAAATCCTTATCTGGCAAGAGATTTAATTGATTAGTTCGCTCTAGATCGCAAACAATTGACAAAAATTGCGGTAATGTCTGTCTCTATAAGGGTTTCATTCCTTATAACCCCCATCCATTGCATAACACAAACCGAAGAGCCTTAAATTGAGCCTCGAAGTATGGCGGTAGGCGAGGGAAAACGTGATCTTTCAAGGGCAGATGTCTTTGCATTCCTGAAAAACACAAAAAATTTGTGTATACAGCTTCCTTGACAGACGGTATTTCGTTCTTTTCAAGCTCAAAAACATCATCCTTAATGTTGTTATACAAGGTCTAACAATTCAAATGCAGCGGACGGCTAAGAGCTACTAGAACTAAATTCAGGTTCTTTTACCGCCGCTGATTTGAGCCGTTGGGCTGCTTCTTGTTGTCGGTGAGACATTACTCGAAGGTTTTCTGTTTGAGTCAGGTTTAAGAGCAAAGGCATGGGTTGACTGCAATTGCAGGCTTGATTCGATCCGCTATAATTAACGCACTACCTTTTCTATAAGGGGTACACCACACCTTTCCGAGTGATGGGGCTAAGAGGCAGGTTAACACGACTATCGAGAGGTAGTCCGCTGTGTGGGCAATCGGGTCAATTCCTTAGTCTTTGATCCCTACTGTTATTTTTCCTGCAAAGGAAGAGTAATGCCGGTTCACGAGATCCGGAGGAAGACAGTGTTAAAGGGAAGTAAGCTCAATGGCAACGGGCAGCATAAACCAAATCAGTCACTTCGGTCTTTTTGCCAAAGACTAAAAGTGAGTATTAAGCGGCTAGATCAAACTTCTCGATCTTGTTATCGAAGATTCAGGTTGATTATCAGGCGTTTTTTACCCTTTCTACAGGCTGTAGCTGCGTTGATTGCGATCGCTAAATCTCTAGGGTTCTTGTAGCCCAAGTTAAGTTCGCAAGGCAAGGGAGATATTATTTCTCAATCTTGTCTTTAACATTAGTAGAGGAAGAATAATGTTAACACTTGAACAACTCGAAGTTGCTATCCTCCAGCTTTCACCTAATGATTTTAATCAGCTTTTAGAATGGTTCTTTGATTTAGATTATCAGCGTTGGGACGAACAACTTGAGAATGATATTGCTGCTGGCAAATTGGATAATTTGGCTAAGGAAGCACTGGCTGACTTTGAGGCGGGGCATTACCGGACAATTTAATGCATTTTACGACTCGTAGATTTTGGCAGTGCTATGACTCCTTACCTGAACCTATCCAGCAGGTAGCAGATGAAAATTATGAATTATTGAAGGCTGACCCATCCCATCCGTCGTTACATTTCAAAAAAGTCGGAAAGTATTGGTCGGTTCGGGCAGGTCGAGGTCATAGGGCATTGGGAATAGAAGTGGAGCGCGGCATTTTATGGTTTTGGATTGGCACACATGCAGAGTATGAAAGGTTAATTAAAAGCCAGTAGCGACGGCAGCCCAACACTGCGTTGGTGCGGACGGTAGATAAAACTTGGTCAAGTTGCTGAGATTATCTGCCGCCGCTTATCTTAGTCGTTAGACTTCAATAGGAGATAACGGTGAAGAAAGGAAAGGTAGTTTGTACCACTGTAGTCACATCACTCATCATTTCTGAATTGTGTTTTTTAGCTCCCCTCCAATCCCCACAGCTTTTGCAAGATAAGGTTCTATTCTTGAGCAATATAGAAGCGTGCGAGAATAAATTGATCATAAGCGATCTGTAGTTATTTCATTACTTGTGACAAGCGGCTGATCAATCCCCCAAAACCGATCGCCTCATCACAATTTTTGTTCCCCAAGATACTATTTTTTGGCTAAGTTGGGTAAGATCAGGAGAAGTTAACCAAAAAATTAAGAGAAAAAAACGTGCTGGGATCGTCCTTCCATCTTGATCATCTGTTTAAAAAGCCCCTAATTGCCTGTCTTTTGTCCTGTGTGGGTGTCTTGCTGCCGATCCCAGTTTTAGCGACACCGGTGGCAGTGTTAAAAAGTCAAGAAAATGCCAATCAATGGACAGATATAACCGAACGTTTGCAAAATGTCGGGGTTAATTACTGCATTCTCCAGAGTAATCAGTGGCAAAGCGACGCGGATCTAAATAAAATTAAGGTTCTAATCATCCCCAACGTCGAGACTATTTCCGGTTTACAAGCTGATGTCTTGAGTCGTTGGCTTAATCGCGGTGGTAAAATTATTGTCACCGGTCCGGCGGGGAATCTTTCGGAACCTGCTGTGCGTCATCAATTGCGATCGCTATTTGGGGCTTACTGGGCCTATCCTCACTCCCAAGCTTACACCCTGCGGCCGACTAATTTGGGTGAACTGAAAAACCAAAAACCTTTAGCCAGCAGTCTCCTCGGTGGTGTGGTTATCCCCACGGGAGTTAATAGCCAAACCGTTGCCGTCTGGGGGGCGCGCAACAATCCCCCCGCCGTTGTCCTCAATAATAACTCGATCTTTCTCGGTTGGCGCTGGGGCAGCGATGCCGTCGCTAATCTCGCCCTCGATAGTGCTTGGCTAGAAACCGCCCTGCAACGCTACGGCATTAATCGCAGTTCTTCTACTAACACAATTGCGCCCTATTGTCAAGGTCAATCAACAATAGTTAATAATATTAATAATACCCCAACAGCGATCTCGCGTAGCGAGCGCGTTGCGATCGCACCCCGTCGCCCTCTACCGCAGATTTCAGAAAATCCCCCCAGTGAAACGGCGAGATTAAGTCCGAGTACCGAGGCAATTCCCCCCAGAGCCAGCCTAACTCCTCAACAAATTAGCCAGATGACGGCGGAATTGCAGGGATTAATCGGGCGTTATGGGGTGACTCTCTTAGCTTTAGAAGCCAGCAACAGTAATATATCCAATACTGATAAATCCTTAGCACAAGCATTTCATAATCGCGGGAAAAATTCCCCCACCTCAGATACAGCCAGACGATTCCGTTTAGCCCTAGAAAATGCCGAAGGAGCTTTAAATAATTTTCAGAATTTAATTGCTCAGGGGGCCTATACCCAAGCGCGAGAATTTTGGTTACAAGCGCGGCGAAGTCTTTGGGATAATTATCCCACTAATCGACAATTTGCCCAGCCAGAAATACGGGCAATGTGGTTAGATAGAGGCACGATCGTAGAAGCTAAAAATGAGGAGGATTTAGCTAAAGTATTCGATCGCATGGCGGCAGCGGGTATTAATGTGGTCTTTTTCGAGACAGTTAATGCTAGTTATACTATTTATCCCAGTCAAGTTGCCCCCGAACAAAACCCTTTAACCAGAGGTTGGGATCCCCTAAAAGTTGCCGTTAAATTAGCCCATGAACGCAATATGGAAATCCACGCCTGGGTGTGGGTTTTTGCGGCGGCTAATCAAGCTCATAATAAAGTATTAGAGCAACCATTAGATTATCTAGGTCCGGTTTTATCCCGTAATCCCGATTGGGGGGCAACTAATAAAAGTGGTGGTTCTTTTGATTACAGTCAAGGCATGAAAAAGGCCTTTTTTGATCCTGCTAATCCCGAGGTACAGAACTATCTTTTATCTCTTTACGAGGAAATTGTCAAGAATTATGATGTGGATGGCTTGCAGTTAGATTATATTCGCTATCCCTTCCAGAGTCAAGATTCTAATCAAACCTATGGTTATGGTAAATCCGGCCGCTGGTTATTTAAACAAATGACGGGAGTTGATCCAATTACGTTAAATCCCCGGGGTGCTTTATGGGAACAATGGACTAGCTTTAAAATCCGTCAGGTTGATACTTTTGTCTCGCAGGTTTCTACTCGCTTAAAACAGATTCGCCCCCACTTAAAAATGTCGGCGGCGGTGTTTCCCCTAGAACAAAAAGAACGATTATATCGTATTCAACAAAACTGGGAAGAATGGGGACAAAATCAATGGATAGACCTGATATTTTTAATGACTTATGCTCTCGATACAGGGACTTTAGAAGATAAAACCAAGTCTTTATTTGATCGCCAAATTGCAGGAAATGCTCTGATTATACCCGGTATCCGTCTGTTAAAAGTACCCGATCAAGTCACGATCGATCAACTACAATTTATTCGCAATCTTCCCACTTCGGGATTCGCTCTTTTTGCCACAGAAAATCTCAATCCCAACTTGCAAACAATTCTTAATCGCATTCAGGGATCGATAATTACGAAAAAAACCGAACCTTTACCCCACCGTCAACCCTTCAAAACGGCGGCGGCGAGGTTTAATTCCCTGCGTCAAGAGTGGAGTTTTTTAATAATAAATAATTTATGGGCAATGGAGGAGGGAACCTTAAAAGCTTGGGGGCAAGAAGTGGACGAAATGGCTAATCTATTAGAACAATTGGCTAATAATCCCAGCCCTCGCAATTTGACTTTAACTCAAAATGCTTTAAAGCGATTTAGCTATAAATTTAAATCTGTGATGTCCAGACAAAAAGATTTATCTGCCTATCAAATACAGGTCTGGGAAAATCGCCTCGCCACCCTACAAAGTCTCTTAAGTTATGGTCAAATGGTTGAGTTTTAATTAAGGCAAAAGGTAGGAGGCAGGTTTTGGGGTTTTAGGGTTTTAGGGTTTTAGTTCAATTTCCCCACTTCCCCACCTCCCCACTTCATAATTCATCATTCCCACACCCCACACTCTCTTGTCAGAGGCCCGCCGGAATATGTAACAATTTATAGAAGAAACCCCCAAGCAAATTTAACGAGAAAAACATGGCAGCTACAATTAAGAAAGGAGCTTTAGTCCGCGTGGTGACGGGAAACCTAGAAAATAGCCTCGAAGCCCTAGCCAGCGATCGCCGTTTACCCAGTTATATGTTCAACTCGACAGCAGAAGTCTTGGATGTAAAAGATGATTACGCTTTGATTAAATTCTACGTTCCTACCCCCAGTGTGTGGCTAAAGCTCGAACAACTGGAACCCGTCTGATGAGGATATTGCCTCATCCATAAATCATGGTTGACTTCTACGATACACTCATCCCCTGCCAATCGCCCCGAGTCTCGGTTATTGGTGCCGGTAACGTCGGACGCACCCTGGCCCAACGCATCGCCGAAAAAAACCTCGCCGATGTGGTTCTCCTCGATATCGTCAATGGTTTGCCCCAGGGTATTGCCCTAGATTTGATGGAAGCTCAGGGCATAGAACTGCACGACAGCGAGATTATCGGCACTAATAACTATGAAGACACGGCAGGCTCGGATATTGTCGTGATTACGGCTGGATTAGCCAGAAAACCGGGCATGAGTCGCGATGATCTCATGAATGTCAATGCCAAAATTGTTGTCGAGGCCGCCACTAAATGCCTCCAGTATTCTCCAGAGGCCATTTTTATCGTCATCACTAATCCCCTTGATGTGATGACCTATCTAGTCTGGCAAGCCACCGGTTTACCTCCCCAAAGAGTGATGGGAATGGCAGGGGTCCTCGATTCTTCCCGTTTACAAACCTTTATCGCCATGGAATTGGGGGTTAGTACCGCCGACGTTCATGCCATGGTCTTGGGTGGTCACGGTGATTTAATGTTGCCCCTACCCCGTTACTGTACCGTCAGTGGTGTGCCGATTACCGAATTAATGGACGAGATGACGATTAACCGTTTAGTGGAGAGAACTCGCAACGGTGGGGCTGAAATCGTCAAATTACTGCAAACTGGCGGCGCTTATTACGCCCCTGCTTCCTCTGCCTGTACCATGGTCGAGACGATATTGAGAAATCAATCCCGTTTACTGCCGGCGGCAGCCTATCTTAAGGGTGAATACGGTTTACAGGATGTCTATCTGGGGGTTCCCTGTCGCTTGGGCTGTCGGGGTGTGGAAAGTATTCTGGAAGTGCGTTTGACCGATGCTGAACGTCTGGATCTACACACTTCTGCTGCCTCAGTTCGTCAGAATGTTCATTTAGCCCTTGACAGTCTCAAGGTTTTGATGTAGTTAATACAACTCATATTTTAAGAGGGTACAGGGCAGAGAACCGTTATACAAGGGAGTGCGACGGGAAGAACGCAGACCGATTTGTTTAGTCAGTTCTTTGTTACCCGATAAAATATAGGCTGTCCAACCCTTAAACCTCTGTTTTAAGACATCACCGAAGGATTTATATAAGGCCCCTAATTCTTCGGTATTGCCCAATCTTTTGCCGTAAGGGGGATTACAGAGAATAATCCCTCGATCGCTCGCCGGTTCTAAGTCGGTGATGCTTTGCAAGCTAAAATTAATATGGTCCTGCACTTGACAAAAATAGGCGTTATCCTCGGCCTGACGCAAAACCTCATAATCGGCATCACTAGCATAAATTGGCGCATTTAGCTGAGATTTTTGTTTTTCTTTAGCTTCCTGAAGCAAAGATTGCCATAAATCCGGTTGATAGTCTGGCCATTTCTGAAATCCGAACTGGGAACGAGATAAACCGGGGGCAATATTTAAAGCTTTTAACGTCGCTTCGATGACAATGGTTCCCGAACCACAAAAAGGGTCTAAAAGCGCCATATCATCCTGCCATGCCGATAATTCTACCAAAGCAGCGGCGAGACTTTCTTTCAGAGGTGCGACTCCCATGGCCCGATGATACCCGCGACGATGCAAACTGTGACCAGAACTATCTAAACTAAGCACACAGAGATTTTTCTCGATATGAGCGTTAATTTGCAGGTCGGGGTTTTCTGTATCCACAAAAGAACGGGGATTCCCCTGTTGACGCTGTTGGTCGATAATAGCGTTTTTGATGCTTAAAGCGGTGTAATGGGTGTGATTGAGGCGATCGTTCGTTCCCGTACATTGTACCGCTAAAGTTTCCTCACTGGTGAGATAATCGCGCCAATCAATGGCTTGAATGCCATCATAAAGTTCTTCCCCATCCCCACAGGGAATTTCGGCAATGGGAACCAAAACCCGAAAAATAATTCTTGACCAAAGATTGACTCGATAGAGTAGGGCCAGATCTCCCTGAAAATGGACTCCGGTGAATACGGGTTTCACTTCTTTGGCCCCTAGGAATTCTAATTCCCTAGCGGCAATTTCTTCTAGTCCCCTCGCGGTAGTGGCAAAATAGGATCGAGTCATTTCAGTTATCAGTTATCAGTTTTCAGTTTTCAGTTTTCAGATGTGAGTTATCAGTTATCAGTTATCAGTTATCAGTTATCAGATGTGAGTTATCAGTTATCAGATGTGAGTTATCAGATGTGAGTTATCAGATGTGAGTTATCAGATGTGAGTTATCAGATGTGAGTTATCAGATGTGAGTTATCAGTTTTCACAGAAAGATTTTAATTTTCATCTCCTTGTAAATTCCTATCTGATTCCCTCAAGTCAGTTAAAATCGATTAATGCCACAGGATTTAGTGCATCGGAAAATTTTACCCAATCACGAGCATAATAATCCTCTTTTGTCAAGGCAGCAATGCTTAAGAATTGTGTCGCTGTGGTCATTAGTTTTATCCTGACAAATGCTCAGACCGACTCTGTGGCTCTCTCCTCTCCCCTGAAGTCTTAACAAGTAATTGAGATGCACGGGCAGCTAATCTACTGAGAAACCCAAAAAATGCGTCTTTGATTAGGATCCCGTCGGGGACTTTGTTCCCCCATGACTTGCCGCGCTTGACTAGGATCGAAGCTGCGAGTAAATTGACCGCGCAATTGATTGACGCGTTCCTCCTTTTCTTGGGCTGCCAAACGCACTTCTTCCAGTTTTGCCTGTTGGATCTGTTGGTAAGGTAGCAAACGAGCGATCGCAAAAACTGCCGTGACGGAAATGGCGCTATAGGCAATAATTCGGAGCCAGATCTCGATAACTTGCCAGTTTTGGGATTTATTGCCGCTTTTTGGCTTTTTTCGGGTTTTTTTGTCGGTTTGGTTTCGTGTTCCTGCGGTCATAGATTTATGAGTATAAGTAAAATCGGTGAGAAAGGTGGCTAATTACCTTCAAGTTACACCCAATCACTGATAACTGGTAACTGATGACTGATCACTGAAAAAACCCCAATCGGTCTATCCTATAGCTAGGTCAGACGGGATCAGGGTTTATTGAAAGCGACTTTACTTATAAAGTTCCGTCGCTAGACGAAAAGCCAAAATCCCGGGGATTAAAGCAATTACCAGAGCGACTAGAACTTGAGTATCAGAAAGCATTGCTGATTATCTCCTCATAAAGATATTCATCCAATACTTTCCGACATCATCGGGGTCCTCTGCATCATTTCGTTACAAGACTTCATATCTCCCCACCCCGATGACGGTTATCTCCCCTAGAAAAGAAAGTTGTAAAAGCGTTAAGCTGAAGTATTGCCATGATTACATTTATTTTTACCTGCGGCCTCAATGTTAGACTCGCTCCTTGATTCATCTCTAACCCTTAGTCTAAAAACCCCGTTAATTCTGTTGGTTCTCATTGCCCTAGAAGCGGTATTATCAGCAGATAACGCCATTGCTCTCGCTTCCATAGCACAGGGATTAGGAGATCATCAGCGTCAACGTCAGGCCTTGAATATTGGCTTAGTTTTCGCCTATATTCTCCGTATGGTCTTGATTCTTACCGCCACCTGGGTGGTTAAATACTGGCAGTTTGAACTTTTGGGAGCAGTATATTTGCTCTGGTTAGTCTTTAATTACTTTGCCTCCCCGGAAGACAAAGACCACACCCATCATAGTCTCAAGTTTCAATCTCTCTGGCAAGCTATCCCCCTAATTGCCGTTACCGATTTAGCTTTTTCCCTCGATAGTGTCACCACCTCCATCGCCGTGGCCGATGATACTTGGTTGATCCTGCTTGGTGGTACGATCGGAGTAGTTACCCTGCGCTTTATGGCGGGTTTATTTATTCGCTGGTTGGAAGAATACACCCACCTAGAAGATGCTGGTTTTGTCACCGTCGGTTTGGTGGGTTTAAGATTGCTGTTGCGGGTGATTAGTCCCGATTTTGTGCCGCCGGAATGGATTATGATTAGTTTAATTGCTATCCTCTTTGCTTGGGGTTTCTCAAAACGCAACGATCGAGAACCAATAGAGAGTGATACCATCCAATCTGATGAATTGCCATAAAATAATCATCAGGACAGTATTCTCCGAGCCAGTATTCAGGAGATTGCTTTTATTTATTCTCCCCACACCCCAATTGGCTCTCTTATTTTTTGTGTGATAAGTTTAACTTAATGTAGGATCGATCTTTGTGTCCTTTGTGTCTCTGTGGTTCGTTCCACTCACTCGCCACTTCTCAACCCCTCACTAATTACCGACCACCGAAAAGAAAATCCCTAGAAGATCATGTCATCTTTACCGACTCCATCTGCTGATACCTTAGAAAATTCTACTCGATCGCCCTCTTGGAAAATTAAACTCCTCTACGATGGAGAATGTCCCCTCTGCTTGCGCGAGGTCAATTTTCTGCAAAAACGGGATGCTGGGAGAGGATTAGTTGCTTTTGTCGATATTGCCGCCGAAAACTATAATCCAGAGGAAAATGGCGGTATTTCCTTCGCGGCAGCCATGGGGCGAATCCACGCCGTACTAGCTGATGGTACTATTCTCCAAAATGTGGAAGTGTTTCGCCAAGTCTATGACATTTTAGACATTGGTTGGATTTATGCCGCTACTAAATGGCCGGTTATTGGGTTTCTAGTGGATATTATCTATGAAATTTGGGCTTCTTGGCGATTAACCTTAACCGGAAGACCGAATTTACAGACAATCTTAGCAGAACGTCAAAAACGTCTGGAATGCAACTCATCAAATCGTTGTTCTCAGTCAGTTAAAATCTCCTAAAAAAATAGGGAGTATTTAGGGTTTGCGGCAAAAAGTTTTTCCTGGGGGTAGGGTGTGGGGTGTGGGGTGTGGGGTGTAGGGTGTAGGGTTTTACCGATTGATTTTCAGGTGGTCAATTACCTAATTTTCAGGGAAAAAGTCCCTGAATTTTCCCCCCGATCACTGCCAAGGCCGGTACTTTTTGATTTCCAAAAAGTCTAAAGATATTATCCAACAAGGTTTTTAGATTTATTCAGCAAGCCCTATTTAACTCTCTAGTAGGGATATTCTGTTGGTGATCTAACTACGCAGTTTTTGCAACGCTTTCGACTCAATTTGTCGCACCCTTTCCAGGGATAATTCCAAAGTGCGACCGATATCACCTAAAGCATGGGATTTACCATTAAAATTTAGTTGGCAATTTTTCGGACATCGAGTCCTCAAATTGCCGCCCCCTGCACCTTCCCCACTGGTGCGTTGCCGAGGGTGGGGACTGATGCAGGTTCGCTCAACTCGACACGATACTAGACAATCGGCTGAAAGACACTTGTCGAAACAAAATCGCCAACAGCTAACCCCATTTCAAAAGAATCAATACAAGCTTCACTGACGTGAACCCCGCCATAAATACGACTGAGGGCATCTTCCATTCCCGCTTCATAGAAGCTATCGAAATTACGAACGACACCGGGAAGTTCTTGGGAGACAGCACTAAACACATAGTTGTCACCAAAATATTCGGTCATCACTCCAGCAAATGCTCCCCCCATGGCAGAATGCCCTGACATATAATCCGGGAAAGGTGGCGAATTAACCCCCATTAATGTTGACAGCAAAGGTTTCCAATCGGGATCGCCCACCGTAGAAGCTATCCCGTCATTAGCCGCAAATCCTCCGGCAATTATGTCATCAGGGCGAGGTTGGAGTTCAGTGTATTTCTCTTTCCAAGCGACGATTACCGCATCTGCCAGCGCGGTATTTAATGCGGCAAATAAGCTGGCATCTTCTTGCAAGGTATTGCCCTCACGCACGGCGATTTCTTGAGCAATTTGGTTTAAGTGACCGTAGGGACGGAAGGTATCAGCCCGGTCATAGGCCCAGAAAACAGCCATTTCTGCCTGGTCTGCATTGCGTAAAGTGGTCGTGAGAGCAGTGTTTTGCAATCCACCATAGAGCCGGACTTCTTCAATTTCTTGGGCATACAATGCACCCTGATCATTAGGATTGTCGGGACGGCCATCAAGAGTTACATCAAGTTGATTTTGCGAGACAAACTGGTCAATGTTGCCAATTGTCCAAGGAGTTACCCCACCCCAGTTGGCACCGAGTGCTACCCCAGCAGTGGGTCCTAAGGTTTCTGGTGTCCAGACATAGTTTCCCGACGGCGCAGTGAAAGGCGTATTGTTGCTGGAACCATCATTAGCGCGTAAATTGAGGCTCTGATTGGCTACTAAAATGCCAAAATTAAAACCCCTGTTTTCAGCGGTGGCACTGTCCTGAATCTCCGCCAGAGAATTGGTTACTTGCTGTGATAACAAGCTATTTTGTTCAGGTAATTGAGTAGAGAGAACTCGATAGGCCGCACCAACTACCGCCGCCTGCAACGAGGTATTTGTTGGTGCGTTTACATTTACAGCATAGGAGGGATATAAAGTGTTGAAGGCCTGAACCGTATCATAGACAGCAGTAGAAACCAAGGCCATTAAGCGAGAACCCACTGTCGGCCCAACTCCCCGCCCTGCTTTTCCCTCGGCTTGAATCGCATTTAATGCGATCGCATTCCAGTCGATGATGGCATTAGTATTGAGTCCCGATACTAATTTACTGGTGACATTATTGGTTTCCAGTTGTTCGGGAATTTGGTTATTGGCATCAACTTGAGCAATGAGAAAGTAAGCCCCCGCAGCGATGACTGAAGTATTGTTGTTATACGTTAAGTCTAAGGTGACTGACTGCCCGGCGTTTAGGTTCAAGTTTGTGCTGACACTGGTGAGTAACCGATCGTTACTGTCAATCTCACCGTCAGTGGAAATGTACAGTTTGACAGTACTGGGACCACTGGCGCTCGCCTGTCCTTGATTGGTGACAATTACCTTTGCACTTCCCTGAGCGCCGAAGTTAACCGTACTTGGCAAATTAATCGTGCCAAAACTGCCCACTAAATCTGGTCGTGAGACACTTGAGGTAGAACTTGAGGTAGAACTTGAGGTAAGACTTCGGGTAGGACTTGGGGTAGGACTTGAGGTAAAACTTGAGGTAAAACTTGAGGTAGGACGTGAGGTAGGACTTGAGGCAGGACTTGAGGTAAGACTTGAGGTAGAAGTTGAATTTTGGTTATTGCCATTGTTTGGTATCGTTCCTCCCCCAGTATCAAGTTCAACTGCCTCTAAAAAATCAACTTGATTCAAAAGCACATCCAATTCTTCTAGGGAGAGAAGAGTTAAATCTTCGTCACCGATAACCTGCTCTAACAACTGATCAACATGACTGGTTCCTTGATTACTATTTGGTATTTGCTCGTTCTCAGTTACTTTCTTCTGGTCATCAACGGGTTTTTTTGGTGATGACTGGGCGGTAGTTATAGGAGTGGTTGAACTCATGGTCAATAAGTTAGGAAAGAGTAAAGGCATTCAAGACAGAAAGTATCGAAGCTTAACTTGTTGTTGCGTTCCAGCACCAAAGCGATGTCACCGTCAGTGGAAATTTACAGGTTCACAGCACAAGTACCTCTGGTGATCAGCTGTGATTGATGGGCGACAATTAGCTGTGCATTTATTTCCTTAGATCTGTTTGACAAGGTTGACAAAATGGGAATCGTGGGGGCAATTCAAACTTGAGTTTTGCGATACAACTGAGTGATCTACCTCACATATCCTAACACCATTAATACCTGATGTCAATCAATTCTTATGTCTTTAATCATACACTTTTATCGATGGATAAAACTAGAATCATGTCTTATCCCACATTCCGCATCCTAAAGTGTCACATTGAAAATTTTATCTAAATCGTCAAAACGATTGCCGGCTCTGAATTACAGGCTAATTTGTTTGCCCAGCAGATGCACAATTAGCGCTAAAAATCTGATAGCTCTGATACCAAATTATTGAGATAGACTCTCATTAAGCAAGCTGGCGATCGCTGACTAGAGTGTGACACTTCATAATTCTTAGTAATCGCTAAAAGTCTTACTACACAAGGGCTAGAGCAACTGTTGGTTTCAACGACTAGGGGGCGGAATGTGGGTTTAATCATAGATTTTTAGGGGGCGGAATGTGGGTTTAATCATAGATTTTTATCGATGGTGGAAGATGAAATACCAGATAGCCCCGATATGATTATCCATTTTTTTGGAGAACGATAGACTCTGTCTGACCAATCTAGAAATTCTTTGTCGAAGAGTATTGTTTAATCTTTCAATAGGATTAGTTTGACCAGTTTCTTTACCTACTGCCCGATGACTTTTACGAGGAATTACTGTCTTATATAACTCCCAAAAGTCTGTGTAAGCAACAGCACATTGTCGATAAACTCATGGGAGACTTTTCCAGAGCTTTTTAGCTGATTTACGGCTTCTATCTCCTAAATAACAACCAATTATTTCTCGGGTAGTTCTATCGATAGCTAACCAAATATATACCTAAATTTTATTACAAAATAATAATGACTATAACTCATCCAATTCTATGATTAATTTGCCTTTAGGTTTGTCTGTTACCTATACCTGGCGAGGAAATTGGTTAAATTTATTATTAAGATAGTTTTGTAAACATGACCAACTCACTCCAGTTACTCTAGCAATTCCTCGCAGAGAAATTCTTTCTAGTAGCAGGAGATTTATTAATTTTTGGGTTTCGTTAGAGACGGTTTTATGACTAGGATTAATTACCAACGGTTGACCACAATTTTTACCCTTACGTTTCGGTTTGCCATTATGTGTAGAACCATTTTTGATGGTATGGCAAGAACCACATTTAGGACAACTAAATATTGAAGCTTGTGAATCTTTTGTCAGAAGATTCTGTTCTAAATCTTCATCGCCATCCAACCAAAGTTTAATGATCCAAGAGAAGATATTGATAAAAACAGCAATCATAAAAAGCAAATTCTTGACATTTGTCAGGTAATTATTTTTATTAGTAAATATTCTACACAACTCAGGCTAGATAAGCAAGAGAGCTACGCCACTACTATCGGATCACTACCGTCGGTTCTGGTTACGGCGATCGCCTGTACTTTTGAAAATGGTGACAAAACGGGAATCATAGGCACAATTCAAACTTGAGTTTTGCGACTACCTGAGTGATCTAACTCACACAGCTTAAATCATGCAATCCATAAGGTCAATCAATTTGGCAATCAAAAAGTACTGGATATGGGAGTGATCGGGGGGAAATTTAGGCACTTTTTCCCTGAAACCCACATTCCGCACCCTCAACTGTCACATAAGCTGTCCCCCTCCAGAGACTTGAGTAAAAATACTTAGCTGGTGAAGGTTTTCTCGGTGGCCGCTAGGGGGGGTCTTGAGACCCCTAATTAGGGTCTGCTGAAAAAGTTTTTCGTGGGGACAGGGTGTGGGGTGTGGGGTGTGGGGTGTAGGGTTTTACCGATTCTCATCTGGTCAATTAC